>Ga0209121_10003702_pt1 | contig 14621 bp, 8 predicted proteins | sample Cruoilmetagenom3_FD_187292 | JGI IMG/M metagenome (GOLD analysis project Ga0209121, IMG submission 187292) | Oil polluted marine microbial communities from Coal Oil Point, Santa Barbara, California, USA - Sample 3 (SPAdes) (version 2) | ecosystem: Environmental > Aquatic > Marine > Oil seeps ...
TGTCATTTTCTCAATTATTTGGTTCATGATCACTTTATTCCCAGTGATTTTTCTGCCCTGGCACAAATTTACTATTTATCTCACTCTTCCCATGTTTTCCATTTCTTTTTTTCTCGCTCTCATCGCCAAGGGACTAAAACAAATTAAGTCAACATGGTCTAATATATTAATAATTACTTTCTCTTTAGTTTTTTCCATCCTATCTATAATGACATCCCGACTAACTTATAAAACCAACTGGATTGTCCAAGGTGCCAAAACAGCCAAAAGAGTTAATTTATATTTACAGCAAGAACTAAAAAACAAAGAAAATATTAAAGAAATTGTCTTTTACGACACTCCAGAAGATGAAAATCTACCATGGAAACCGTCCCAAGTTCTAAAAACAGTTTTATCCGACAACAACTTTTTTGAAGTTTTTTATAATGGCAAACCAAAAGCAGTTTACACTAATACTAAGCCAAAAAAGAAATATAAAAATCAATTATTGCTTAAAGCGCGTCAATTTCTCGGATATTAGTTCCCCCCAACTTCCCTTTCCGAATCTTCTTAGGTAAAAATCTCTAGCGCCGATTTTTTGCCATTTTCGGCCGGATTTTAACAATTTTAAACTTTCCCGCAAAAGAGCAAATTTGGCCCGCCAAGGAGCCCAGCGTATTCCAAATAAAAGCCGATTGCGGGCGATAAAATAATCATGAAGATTTCCGCCTACTTGAGAAGAACCGGCATTAAGATGCCAAATTTTGCTGCCGGGAACGTAAACAATTTTATAACCAGCCCTCTTTACTCTCTGGCATAAGTCTGAATCTTCGTAGTAAAGAAAATATCTTTCGTCAAAAAAATTTACCTTTTCCCAAATAAACGACGGGGCCATTAAACAACAACCACTGGCAAAATCAACTTCTGTTTCTTGATCATACTGACCCTTATCCACCTCATCCACGCCTCGATTAGAAGCAATTACATTTTGCCAATCAATTGTTCCGCCAACTGACCAAATTACTTTACCTTGTTCATTTTTTTTGTATCTATCTTTGTGAAACTCATGCCCCGGAGCAAAATAAATCTTCGGAGTGACAACACCAACCTCTTTATTTTCTTCCAGAAAACTAACCAATGGCGTCAAGAAATCGTTTTTAACAATGACATCGTTATTTAAAACAACAATATAATCAGCGCCGCTGTCTAAAACGTAACGAATACCAATATTGTTACCAGCAGCAAAACCTAAATTTTTTTTATTCTTTATTAATTTTATTAACGAGTTATTTATTAACGAGTTAATAAATTCGACTGAGCCATCAGTTGAATTATTATCAACAACTATGATTTCTAAAGAAAGTTTTAGATTTTGAATATTGGGATTTGAAATTTGTTTGGAATTTGAAATTTGGTGCTTGGAATTTACAGCCTCAAAGAGGCTGTAAAGGCATTGTTTTAAAAGCGCCTTAGTATTGTAGTTAAGAATAACTATGCTTACTTTTTTACCAGCCATTGTCTGAATTTAAAGAATGGTTTTAATAACTTCTCCAACTCGCCTCCCTGCTGGCGCAAAACAAAATCATCCCGCCAGTATTCAAGCTGATAAGTCGCTTCTCTAAAAATCTCTTTCGCCCGACTGGCTTCAAGCGATTTTTCTTCATATTTTTGCATTTCCCAAACTTTTAAATAGGTTAGAAGTTGCACCCAGGCTTGCAAAAGGGAAAGGGCTAGGCCATGAATTCCGTCCCGATATGCCTCACCAACAAAAAATCGGCTTAAAAATTCCTCCAGCGGCTTGAGAATTAAATCCTTGCTGCTTAAATGATAGTTCCTTTCATTAACTAATTCTTTCGCCTGAATGGCCGCATAATTTTGCCCACGCTCTAAAAATTGGTTTAAACTTTTATAGTTATAATGAACAATGGCAAACTTTTCATTGTCGGGAAGAGCATATATGTTTTTTCCTGCCAAATCCGGTTGTTGATGAATTTGCTTGGGCCAATGAACTTTACCCTTCCGAAAAAAACGAGGTAAATAATCAGGCCACCAGCGAGAATTCTGCATCCAGTGATTCAAAATAATATTTTTCCGGGGAATTAAAACACAAATCAGCTTTTTTTTGGTTTCGGCAATTTTTTTTAATTTCTTGGCTAAAAAAGGGGGAATTTTTTCATCAGCGTCTAAAACAAAAACCCATTTGCCTTGGGCCTTGTTAATCGCAAAATTTCTGGCCGGTTCAACATAACCGGTTTTTTTATGGAGATAAACTTTGGCCCCAAACTCTTTGGCAATCTTCCTTGTTTCATCCTCGCTATACATATCAACAACAACTATTTCATCCGCCAAATTTTTCACCGAGGAAAGGCAACGAGAAAGATTCTTCTCCTCGTTGAGGGTGTTAACTACTACTGAAACTAACGGCTTTTTATTCATTTGAAAATTATTTTAACACTTTATATATTTTAACCTGTCCGTTGTTAAAAATCATCTCCAAACCCAAATCTCCTAATTGCAAGGGTAATTTCTGATCATTAACCAAATAAATATAATCAATTTTGTTATTTAATAAAAATCCGCGGGGCCAAAATTTGTCTTTGCTGGTGAAAAACCTAGCTACCTCCTCTTTCCGCTGGCGCCAAGAATGGCCAGTAATTTCCAGATTCATTTCGTCTTCCAAAAAAACTGTTTTTCCCGAAAAGGCAGAAACATAAGCAGTGGTTTCATAAAGATAAAGGGGCAAAGGAGTATCCACGCCAGATTTTTTAAATCCATCATAAGGAGAAGTCAAAACAATACCGTCGGGTTGTTGCTTTAAAAAGTGCAAGGATTGTATTTCATAATAAGGAAGAGTCGAGGGTGGAAAATAACCAAAATAACCTTTAAGAGTAGAGATTGTTGTTGGTATGGTCAGAAACAGCAAAAAACTCAACCCAAAAAACGCCCTCAAAGACTTCTTCTCAAATACTCTTGCCAAATACTGAGCAAAATAATAGTTAACAATAAATAAGAAATAATAGAAAAATTGGATCGTATTCCAGCTGGTGCCCCGCTGAATGAAAAACAGTGGGAACAATAAAGAAAAAAACAGAAAGGCAAATAACAAAACATCTATGTCCCCCGTCTTCTTTTTAATTACCTTTCTGGCCACTTCCCAAAAACCAATCACCCTCGTCCCCAAATTGCCAACCAGAAAACTTATTATTAAAAACGCTTCTAAAAATACCAGAAAAGGCAATTTCCAAGAAAACCAATTCCCGGCTAAATTAATTCTTAATATTGCCAGCTTTGGCAAATAAAGTTTGTCTAATGATTCAATTAACGAATGAGTAAACCAAAATGGCTTAAATACCAAAGTAGGTCTGCCGGAAAAAACTCCCAGTAAAAACAAAATTAACAAGGATGTCGCTGCCGTAGTCAACCAAATAATTAAGTCAAAGTTTAAGGATTTTTTTCTTGAAAAAAGCCAATAACCGAATAACGCTAGAGCAATCAAGATGCCCCCATAGACCTTAATACCGGCTGTCAGGCCAAACCACAAACCAAGAAAAATCGCCCAATACCACTGATTATGTTTTCTTTTCTCGAACCAGACCAAAAAACCCAAAAGCAGAATTATTAGCGACATTGCGTAGGGTGGATTAATTAATGTTGAGACAGACTGCATTGACCAAAAAAGCGATTCTCCTCCTAATTTTCCCTCCCGCAAAAGAGTTACTACCCAACCAAAAGAACCGGCGAAGTAATTTAAAAAAACAAACCAAAAGCCGACCATTTTATCACCAGTTAATTTTTTGCCTAATTGATAACTGAGAAGTCCAATTAAAAAAGCAAAAGTAAGAGGCAAAACTCTAAAATAAATATCGCACGAATTAAAAGGTGAAACTCTGGTTAATAAGCCAGCAAAAAAATCAAACCCCCAGTGATAATTTTTTAAAACCTCACCGGCAAAAACTGGATTGGCGGGAGGAATTTTTTCAACTATTTGGTTCATCAGAGCCAGATGCCAAATTCCATCGTGCCCATTTGGGCCCCAAAATCCTATGCCAAAATCATATAACCGGCCGCTTCTTAACATAGTGGTAGAAAATAATCCGCCGCCAAAAATAATTAAAAGCCAAACATAAAGAGGCAGTTTGACAACCAAGGCCAAAATGACAACCAATAAAACAGGGGTTAAAACCCACCAGTAATTGTTCTGATATAGTAAAAATGATTTAGAAACAGACTGGTTTCGAGAAGACCACTTCTCCAAATTACCCGGGTTACTAATAGAGTCTATTTCTGCAGGAATATTCCAATACAGTTTGCCAGCCAAATTTTTCATATTAAGATAGGGATCGGGCCAAACTGGTTGATAAAATCGCAAGTCTCTCACTAACCATTCATCACCTTTATCTCTAATTAGGCCAACCCTTTTGTTGGTGTTCATTAACCAACGACTCTCTTTCCCCCCTTCTAAAATATCTAACCCGCCAATTTCATGCTCCGGAGATAAATGGGGAAATTTCTTTCTGTACCACGAACTAAATTCCGAAGCAGTCAAGAAAACTACCTTTTTCTTTTTTAAGCATTCTATTTGTTTTTTGAACTCTTCCCTGTAATCTTCCAGCCGATTATCGTTTTCTAAACCAATAGTCAGCTGCCCAAACTCTCCTACCAGGGGAAATAAATAAAAATCAGCTAGTTTAGAAAAATAGTCAGTATTTAAATCATGCAATAAATAATCATTAACTTGAACACTATAAGTGCTGGACTTCACGTCAGTGCCATAGCCACGCAATGGATCTCGAGCTGCCCACCAAAGCACAGCTATATCCAATTTATCCTGGACATTTCCCGCCGGAACAAGCAAGTTTCTTCTGGAGGGATAAAAGGGAACGCCCCACCAACCTCCCCAAATTTGATAACCATCGGTGGAAAACTGATCGGCGCAAACAAGAACCGCCGTAATACCATAGGTGTCATACATATACGCGGCCGAACGAGCATCAACGTGCCAGGCTCCCACCGACTTTGGGTAAGCGCCAAAAACATTTTTAAATTCTTCAAAAGCCGCATCCACCAATTTTCTTTTTTCTCTAGGGTTATACCCGGAAAGAAAAATATCTTTTGCCAAACTCCAGCCCCTGCCCCCCACATAAACAACTCCGGCCCTTTCGGCCCAGGATGGGGTTACTTCTAAAAACAAACCAATTTCGTCGCTATTAAAATCTGCGTTTAAAAAAAGCGGGGTTTTATCTTGATTAAACAAAAAGTCGGGCCGCAAAAGCCAAGTGGCCTTAATTTTTTCTCTAGCTAAAATATCTTTTTGAAAAAGTACAAAGTCCTCGGGTTTTTGAGAATTCAACTGCCAAAAATCCTCGCCCCTAACAGGATTAATGATAGTAACAAAACTTCTATTTCCGGCAGAAACTCTCGGAGGGATAAAAAAAAACAAAACAAATAAAATCAGCAATAAGATTAGAACAGACTTTTTTTTAATAATTCCCATTAAGTTCTGGTTTTTTGCTTACTTAATTCCGAATACCACTCTTTGGAAGTATTCACTAACCAAATTATTTCCTCTTTGCTCATAACCCAGGCAACGGCTCCGTAGACCAACGCCCCAACGCCGGTTAGCAAAACAATTTCCAAAATACTAACTGCTAAAAAATTATCAAATATTATTAAAGAGGCCAGCATCAATATATCAGCTGCCACTGGAGTTAATAAAATTCTTTTAAAAGAGATTCCAAATTCCCTCTTGGCTATAATCCAAGCAACAAATGAAGTCGAGGAAACTAAAAATAGACCCAAGGCGGCTCCATTAGCGCCAAATTTTTTGGCTAAAGGGGGAAATAGTAACCAAGTTAGCGCCGTCCAGGAAATCATTAATTTTAAAGTTAGTTTCACCCTGCCCACTGAATTAAAAGCGTTTACTAAAGGGGTAGTAATGGCGCCCCAGGCAAAACTACCCAAGTAAAACCAGAAAGGAATAATACCGACTGACCACTTGTAATATTGAGGAAATACAGCTACCACTTTGGGCATCAAAAATCCCATTCCGGTTAAAACGGGCAAGATGAGCAAATTAACTAAAGAAACAGTCCTTTCCAGAGCCCGCCTAAGCTTCTCCTTATCATTTTGGAGCTTAGAATAGGCCGGAAAACCAACCCGAACCACCTGATCCATTAAAAGGTGCAGGGGCGCCTGGGCCCAGCGCTGGGCCCAACCCAAAATTCCAACCCCTTCACTACCCAAAATTCCCCAAAGAAAAACATTCATTAGTTTATCTTTCAACATCGCCAATAAAGAATTTATCTGAAAAGGAACACCAAATCTAAAAAGCTTCTTAACCGACTCAAAATGTAAACTAAAACCAAGCGGCCAAGGGGAAAAAATATAAATTAAAATCACTCCTGCTAAAGAACGGAAAAATACCGCCCAGGCCCAGCTATTAACCCCAAATCCTTTCCAGGCCAAAAAAACCGCTAGCCCGGTGAACACAATTTGCTCCATTAAATCAACAATGGCAATTTTCTTAAAAGCCAATTTCTTCTCCAGAATAACTGAAGGAATTGTTTTTAAAGAAGAGGTGAAAAAACCAAAAAGCAACATCAAATAAAGAAATTTTCCTCTTTCGAAATCAAATTTCCTCTTTAATAAGGGCGTCAATAAAAGAGCGATGGCAATAGAGCCGATCACTAATACTTGTTGAATAGTAAAGGTGGCTCGCAACTCTTTTTTTGTTGGCTTCTCTTTCTTCTGAATAATTGCCGCCGCCAAACCAACATCAGAAAAGTAACCCAAAAATCCCACCACTTCCGAAACTGCCCAAAAAACTCCCAATTGCCACTTTTTTAGAAAAATGGAAAGAAACAGGAAGCCGAAAAAAGAAATCGGCTGCATTAGCAAATTTCTTAAAATTAAAACACTAACGCCGGAAAAAGCCCTTTTTTTTAATTCTTTGGTATCAACCGCCATAATTTTGGCCGCAACATAATCATTAATAAGGCCCACCAGGAAAGTAGGGAAAATAAATTGGCCCAACTTCTTACTGGAGTGTTAGTTAGACGCAAATACCCCTGGTGCTCCCCAGCACTAACCTTCATGATAATCCTTCCCAATTCTTCTTCGTGGGTTAATTTTACCTCCTCCCCATCCAACCAGCCCCGCCAGCCGGGAAAATGGTAGATCGGCAACATTATTTCCCCGTCTTTTTGAATGGAAATTTTAAATTTCAACCAATTAGTGCCCTGCTCAAATTTTTCCGTTTCCAACTGATTTTCACTTGCTTCTTCTCTTAATATCACCCCTTTAGGAGCAGGAGCAGTGGGAGGAAAAGGTGCTGATTTGGGCAAATAATCAAAAATAGCATCCGTCTGCAATCGATGCCAGCCTTTCTCTGAAAACAATTTTTCTTGATCGGAAATATAAATTACTTTTTCGGGCTGGAAATAATTGAAATTAAACAATATGACGGCCACTATCAAACCACACCCAAGCAAACCCTTTTTACTGGGAGAAACGAAGCTCATTACCCCTGCCGCCAAAAAAGATAAAAGAAAAGTAGCAATTGCCAAAAATCGCCACGGAAATTGTAAATATTCCAAAAAGGGAAACATTTTCCACAAAAAGACAGCGCGTGGATGAGTCAAAAAGGTAATTGCTAAGGCTAAGCTGAAGCAAAAAATCACTAAAGGCAATGAATTTTTGTCTCTACTCTCATCCTTTTTATTCTTGCGACTCCTGTACTGATAATAAACCGCTAACCCCAAGGTCACTAATGCCAAGATCCAGTGTAAGTGGCCTAGCTGAAAAGACATTCCATCTTCTGGGCCCCAAACAGAAGCACCATAACCCCAAAATCTATCTAGAAATAACTGTTTCAAAGAAACATAATGGGCTAAATAATTAAAATACCCCATAAACATAGTTTCTACATGAACCAATTTCTTTTCCAAAAAAGCCGGTAAAGTAAAGAAAGCCGCCAAACCACCACCCCACAATCCAGACAAAATTATTCTCAAGAGAAGGTTAAGTTCCGATTTAGCTAGTTTGAAAGAAAACCTCTTCTTCTTAAGAATCAAAAGGAAAATTACCCAAACACCCAAAAGAGGAGTAAAAAGCATCGCCATAATATTGTGCGACAACAAAAGAGCGGCGTAAGAAAGAGCCAGTTGCGGCCAATATTTTTTCCTTTTATTAATAATCTCTGCTGCTGCCCAAAAAATAGCCGGAAAAAAAGCAATTGCAAAAAATTCATTCATTGCCCCTCGCACATAAACATTGAGCGCGTGATAGGGAACCCAGGTGTAAAAAACCGCCCCCATTAAGCCGCCCCAAGACCCCCAAAAATGACTCGCCAACAAAAACATAAAATAGGCCCCCAAGAAAATAGCGATCGCAAAAACAATCTTGATGCTGCCAATTATTCCGAAACCCAGTAAGTGAAAGACCTCGCCAAGGTAATAAGGAAGAGGAGGATAAAAATTATATAAAGGATAACCATATCCATAACCCATATCGGGCACCCAACGACAAGGGAGCTGACGGTCTTTAAAACACAGATCCATTTCGTAAATTCTGCTCACATGTAAGTCGTCGTGCATGCTAAAAAAGCCGGGTTTAAATAACCATCTACCGGCCAAAGCGGCAGAAAGCAAAACTAAAAAAACTACTAACTTTTTCATAAAACCTCAAAAAACAATAATTCGTCTCCTCCTGGTTTAGAAAATTTCTCAATCAATTTCAACTTTCCCCCTTTTTTCATTTCCATCCGGCTTTGATTAACCAGCAAGTATACCCTATCCCCCGCTTTTTTCGCATTAAGCAATGGTTCAGGAACAGTTTTAATGGGATAACCAACCCCAATCACTGTAATTTTATTTTCTCCCTCTAAATAAATTTGCAGCCCATCAGGCAACGTACCGAAAAAACCTTCTGTTCCGACGATAATATTTTTATCCCTCGGCAACTCTTTTAAATAGTCGGCAGCTTCTTTTATTCCCCAACCAGCCGTCCAATCCTCTAAGTAGCCAGCCCGCTCATCTTCGGGAAATGACGCTTTGACTGGATTACGCCATAAATACCAATCAAAACATAAACTCGGGATCAAAACAAACACCACTCCCGTTCCAATCAACCAACCGCGACTCCAGGACTTGTTAATTATTTTTTGGATTACTTTCTCCACCATCAAACCACCAGCCCGCAATCCATAGCTAACAAACACCGAAAACACAGGCAGCCCAAAAAGGATGTATCTAGCTGTAAAGACCTTGGCCACTGCCGCTTCTAGAATCAATGGCGCCGCCCAAACCGTTAACAAAATCACTCCCCACAACCTCATCTTTTTCTCCCAGAGAGAAAAAATCACTCCTAACAATCCAAAAGCAAATATCGGCCAAGTGAGATAGTGATAATAATAGCGCCACATGTCTTTCAAGTGGGGCAAAAGAGGGTCTAGGGGGTGCTTTAGAAGCTCTGATAGAGGCCAAACATAATCTTTGTTCCTGAGAGCAATCATATGAAACTCCGGTGCTAATCTTAAAAGGTTATACACAGAAAAAGCCAAAAAGACAGCTCCTGATAAAAGAAAAAGAAAATATGCCCACTTTTTTATTTCTTTCATCTTTAACCCGCCCGTTTTCTCAGGTTGCTGTTCACTGGCTATTCTTATTATCAAAGCCACCAAAGGCAAAATGGCTACAAAAATCATTGCCGGGCTTTTAGTAAGCCAACCAAATCCTAACGAAACCCCCAATAAAATGGCAAAATAAAACCTGCCCGTCTTACCCAGCCAAATTGCAAAAACAAGCGACCAGGTAATAAAAGCGCAAAGCAGGCTATCCACTAGCGCCATCCTGTCAAAAAAAAGTCCGAAGGGAACGAAAAGATATAAAATCATCGCGTAAAAACCAATTTCTCTTTTTCTAAAAGCTGACCAAGATAGAACACCCACACCAACCATGGTAAGTAATCCAGCCAAAACTGATACCAGCCTCCCCGCGAATAAGGGGTCAGGGAAAAAACCAAGCAAGGGAACAACGAACCATATAAAAAGAGGCTGCTTGCCATCAGAAAGAGGGACAGACCACAGAGAAGGAACGCTTTTCATAATCTGCGCCCAACGAACATAAATCGCCTCGTCACAAAAAACCGGCAAAATATTTAAACGATAAAGTCGGGTTAAAAAGTAAACAGCCGCCAAAAGAAAAATCAACAACAATTCTTTTCTTTTCCCCTTAAATATCATAACCTCCCCTCAAATCATTTAACCTCACCCTGACCAATTCTTTGGCCATCTCCCCCGACTCCTTCAAAAAATTCTTTTGTTTTCCCCCGGCAACATCTCGATCTTTCCAGCTAACTTCCACTTCTTTAATTTTATGGCCATATTTCTGAGAAATAAACAAAAGCTCGACATCAAAGGCCGAAACGCGCCAACCTTTAACTTCATACTCAACTGTCTGAAAAAACTGTAACTTGGGAAAAACCTTTCGGGCAACTTCAGTTTTGAATGCTTTAAAACCACACTGAGTATCATCAATATCGGCTAACAAGATTAAACCACGCAAAAAGCGAAAAGCCCTTGACATTATTTGCCTGATTAATGGAAACCCCTCCCTTTTTAAACCGCGAGAGCCAATAACCACATTGTAGCCTTTGTCAAACCAAGGTAAAATTTTCTTTAACTCTCCGATTGGAGTTGATTGATCCATGTCGGTAAATAAAACGATCTCTCCCCTTGCCGCTTTTATCCCCTTCCAAACAGCCCAAGGCTTACCGCCGTGTTTATTTTTTAATACCCTAAAACCACGGTGTTTTTTAACAAAATCGGAAACAATCTCCAAACTGTCGTCCGAAGAACCGTCATCAGAAACAATCACTTCCCAAGAATACTTTTGACCCTCAAGAAAATCATAAACCTCTTTCAAAACCCCCCTCTTAAGGTTTTCTTTTTCGTTGTAACAAGGAATTACCACCGAAAGATACGTTTTCATTTGATTAATTTCTCCCATTTTACAATAACCAATAATCAGATAGCCATTCTTTCGGGATATAAACGCCAATACTTCCAAAAACAAAAGTGTTGGGCTTGCTGTCAGCTGGCATTACTATTTCGATTAAGGGATCTGCTGGATCTTCGCTCAACCTAACCCCATAAACGTCAAACAGATAGCGAAAACCGGCATCGGCACCCAAAGGCACTGAAAAAGAAATGTTCAGCGGGATTTGCTCAGAAATTACAGCCAGAAATTTAGCTGTTTCCCTTTTATAGAACAAACTTTGACGATTATCGGCCAACAAACAGGCATTCTTGTGAAAACAAAACACCACCATCAATAAACTGCCGAAGATCAAAAACCCTTTCAGCTTTGAAAAAACCCTGTCTATCCAAAAAGCGGCCAAAACAACCAACAATGGTAAAAGGTAATTAAAATAATATTCTGACGGCCTCTTGCCATAAACAGCAAAGAATAAAGGCGTCAGAAGCCAAACCAAAGCCATTCCCAACCATAAATTCTTCTGATAATCTCTCTGGCCAGCTTTTTTATAAGCGCCCAGAAAAAGACCCATGGCAATTAAATAAAAAATAATCCCTCCCCAAGAATTCACTTTAATTCCCAATAATTGGCCGACAACGTTGTTCCAAACCGGTAAGAAAGCAAAAGTCTGGCTATTATTGCCAGCGCCAACCACAAAATCCTTCAAGAGATTAAAATTTAAGAAATTATGCCTTATGTCAAAAGCCACCAAGGGCAAAAAGGGCAATAATATCCCGGCCATCAACCAGGCAATTCCCTTAAGAAACACATCTTTTCCTCTCTTCCAAATATCAGTCGCCATTGGCAAAATAAACGGCAGTAATAATAAAAACTGAACATGAAAATTAATTCCGAAACCGAAAATTAAACCAATAAAAAAGACCGTCGTCAGTTGTTTTCTTCGAAAAAATTGATCAAGGGCAAAAAATAAAACTAAAACCATTAATGGTATCAGTAGGGGGTTCCAAGAAATTACATCAGCATTAATCGCCCAAGGAATTATTGACCACAACAACAAAAACCAGAAACAAACCCTAGTGTTGAAAATTCTTTTTAAAACAAAAAACGCCGTTGAAAAGAAAGTTAAGTTTATAAAAACAATAAAACCAATAATTGCTTGGGGATAAAGATTGAAAACAAAATAAAAAGGTAACAATAGATAAAAGAAATAGGGGGCCAGGGAAAAACCCCCAGGACCCAAAACTCTAGGGCCGATCAACGTTGGTTTTTTAAAATTTATAATTTCTCTAATTGCTTGCCCGTCTCTCTCTTGATCCCAATTAAAAATTATCCGATTAGGTAGGTGATAAAACCTAAAAAAACCAAACACGAGAAGCGACAACCCAAACAAAACGATCCAAAACCAATACTTTCTTTTTAAAACCAAATATTGTCCCAACGAGCCATTAATGGCAACGATCACCAGCCAAATTGCCAAAAAAAACAGGGTTACTTTATTAAACGTTGCTTCCAATGGTGTTTGCTTAATCCGCCAAGTCAGATAATTAGCCCCGCTTCGAAAATGGTCACCATTTAAACAAACACGGCCTTCACAATCATAATAGTCAACTTCTTCCAATCCATTCACCTGAAACCGATAAATGCCGGGAAAGTACTCCAGGCCCATTTTGAGAGGCTTGCCACTCCAATTATTTTTATTGTTAATAAACAGTTTAATTGCACCAAAAGTATTGCCCCTTGATTGAACCTGATAATCGAGATTATTTTGGTCATCGACAAACACCAGGGGCGTTTCAAAGTTACAAGCCTTTTTTGCTCCTGTTCCTAAGATGTCGTCACCAAGAGTAGTTGTGGAGTGTCTATGGGGATGAAGCTTTTCAAAATCATCATATTGGTAAACTGTTTGCACAGAAATGGGCTGAGGCAAAAGGTGGTTACGATTACCAAATATTGCCAAAGCCGTTCCCAGTAACAAAAGCGGAAAAAAAAACAGAGAACTTTTCTCCAAACTTTGCAACCAAAAAGCAAATAAAGCACTAATAGAAAAAACGGCTATACCCAAAAGCCGCCAAGAAAACTGAATTTGCTGCAAAAGCGATATTCGCTCCCAAACAAATAAAGACCATGGCAATATAAGAAAAATTGACCCCACAGAAATAACCATAAAAAACAATATCCACACATACGGAGGTTTAAAAATCTTCGCAAAAGAGACTTTCTTCTTCAAAACAGCAAAAAAAGAAGATAGGCCGGCTAATCCTAGTATTAACCAATGGGCGTAACCCAATTGGAATGACATGCCATCATTCTCCACGCCAGGCGAGGAGTAAAAGTAACCCCAAGGCGAACGAATTAGTTGTTTTAAGGTGGGAAAATGATTGCGAAAATTAATTACCATCACCTGACCAATTTGAACAAATCGCTTCTCTAATAAAGCAGGAAAGATAAAAAATGCTCCCAAACCAAAAGCACTCAAAAAACTAAAAAGAACTAGTTTTGTTCTCTTGGGAGAAAACTTGGAGGTCGTAACAATTTTAAGAACTAAATAAAGCAACAAAATCGGCATCAAAAACATAACCGTAAAGTTATGAGAAATTACCAGCAAGCCTCCGGCTAAACTTGCCCCAAAAGCAACCAAAACAAACTTCCACCTATCAATCTTTTCAAAGCAAAGAGAAAACAAAAACAGCACTACCGGCAATAAGGCATAGCTTAAAAATTCAGGACTACCCCGCACGAAGATAAGCAAAAAGCGATAAGGGGCAAAAAGATAAGTTATTGCTCCTCCCAAAGCAGCCCACTTATTTTTAGTTTCTACTTTCAGCCACCAATAAAAAAACAGCGTTCCCGTTAATAAAGACAAAAAGTAAATTATTTTTAAAGATCCAATAATATCTTTGGCTAACAAATTAACCAATACCACTGAATAATACAAAAGAGGATAAAAGAAATTAAAGATGGCTACTCCGCAACGATAGTTTAAACTTCCCGCCCAACGCAAAGGGAAATGTCCTTCCTTAATAGCTTGCACAGCATCAAAACTGCGAGCAATGTGATGGTTCCCGTCATGAGTGCTAAACGCATTATATTTAAAAACCCCTTTACCTGTCCAAAAAGAAAGACCAATTAATATCAAAACAAAAAGAGCGTTAAGTAACTTGGGCTTAGTTATTTTTTTCATTGTCAACTACGCTAATTGAAATGGATTAATTTAAAGATTCTAATTCCATTGATTTCCCACTCCCCCTCTATCTCTGCCCAACCAAAAGCGGCAATCGCCCATAATGGATGACCCAAGGGCTTGCATTCTATTTGCCAAGGCTCACAAATCACAAACAGCTGGTCTGTCAGATTATCGTGCAGATTACAAAGAGGGGCTTTCTTTAGTGTAAAGAGATAGTGATAGGGAGCATCATAGTTCTGTTTAGCCAGCAGTGCCAAATTAAATGGTTGGCCGCCAGACTCTTGGATTATAAAATCTGTAATCTCGTCGCTGGTGGCTAGTTGGTTGTTGGGAGAGTATCTGAAAGGGTTTTCTTTAAAAGATAAAAAAACAAGGAATAGAAGAAAAATCGTTCCTAAAAAATTTCCCACCAGTTTTTTCTTAAACAGCTCTCCGACTAAAAAACCGGCCAAGATAAACGGGGC
>Ga0209121_10003703_pt1 | contig 14621 bp, 10 predicted proteins | sample Cruoilmetagenom3_FD_187292 | JGI IMG/M metagenome (GOLD analysis project Ga0209121, IMG submission 187292) | Oil polluted marine microbial communities from Coal Oil Point, Santa Barbara, California, USA - Sample 3 (SPAdes) (version 2) | ecosystem: Environmental > Aquatic > Marine > Oil seeps ...
CATTGATGATATCAATAATACATTTGTTAATCAACCTGTTTCTGGTAATGTATTAACAAATGACGAAGACTTTGAAGGCGATAACCAAACCGTTACTGCCAATACCAATCCTGCTAATGGATCTGTTGTTGTAAATCCTGATGGAACTTACACTTACACTCCTAACCTAGGCTTTATAGGTCAAGATACTTTTGAGTACACAATCTGTGACGATGGTAATCCACACGCTTGTGATACAGCAACTGTCTATATTGAAGTTTTACCTGAAGGTGGTCCTGAAAACGAAGCTCCTATCGCTAATGCTGATACGGCTACAACTCCAGAAGCAACTCCTATTGATATCGTTGTGCTTGCTAATGATTTCGATCCTGATGCGGATCCTATAACTATTACAGCAACAACTAATCCTAATAATGGTACAATAACGCTTAATCCTAACGGAACTATAACCTATACTCCTAATCCTGGATTTACTGGCGAAGATACCTTTACATACACTATCTGTGATGATGGTAATCCACAACTTTGTGATACCGCTACGGTGACGGTAACTGTGTTACCTGATGGTACACCGAATACAACTAATGCTAATGATGATGCTTATAATGTTACCCCAACTAGTGTATTAATAGGAAATGTATTATTAAATGATAATGATATTGAAGGCGATACACAAATGGTAACCTCAACTACTGTAACTACGAATCAAGGTGTAACCGTAAACATTGATCCTAATACGGGTGAGTTTACTTATACGCCAAATGCTGGATTCTCAGGTACGGATTCTTTCATATACACTATTTGTGATAACGGAAGTCCTGTTGTTTGCGATGAGGCTACTGTATATATTACGGTTGAAGGAGTTGCTGGTATTAGCATAGTCAAATCGGCATCTAGTACAACTACTGATTGTCTTAGTGCTGGAGATACTGTAACTTATATGTTTACGGTAACTAATTCTGGTGATTTACTTATTAATAGTATCACAATTATTGATGATATGTTAGGTGGTGATATTTCAGCGACACTTACACTTGCTGGTGATACTAATAACGATGGTATTTTAGATCCTACCGAAACTTGGATATTCACTGCACAAGATTATACTATTACACAAGCTGATGTAGATGCTGGTAACATTACAAACAACGTTACTGCTAATGGTTTAGAACCTGATGGTACAACTACAGTTACAGCTGCAGATACTTATGTAATCGATGCTAATAATACGGAAGTAACCCTTTGTGATAATGGCAGTATTGCTATCGTTAAAGCGGCTTCTAGTAGTACTGCTGATTGTGTTGGTGAAGGTGACTTAGTAACTTATACATTCACAGTAACTAATACTGGTGATGTATCAATTAATTCTATTACGATCGCTGATGATTTATTAGGTGGTGATATTACGGCTTCCCTCTCACTTTCTGGTGATAATGGTGATGCTATTCTAGATCCTTCTGAAACTTGGGTGTTCACAGCACCTGACTATACGATTACTCAAGCTAATGTTGATGCTGGTAACATTACTAACAATGTAACTGCTGATGGTTTAGAGCCTGACAGTACAACAACGGTTCAAGCTACAGACACCTATATTATTGATGCTAACAATACTGAGGTAACACTTTGTAATGAATCTGGTATTCAACTTATAAAATCTGGCATCTTCAATAATGAAAATGGAAACGATTGTACTGAGATAGATGAAACAATAACTTATTCATTCATAGCAACAAATAATGGAGATATAGCATTAGATAATGTTATTATTACAGATCCATTATTGGATAATGCAATTCCTCCAGTAAGTATTAATTATGTATCAGGTGATACAGATGGTGATAATTTATTAGATCCAAATGAAAATTGGTTGTATAATGCTACATACCTAGTTACACAATCTGATATTGATGCAACGGAAGTTGTAAATGCAGCAACCGTAACTGCCGAAGAAGTTGTAAATGGGACAAGCGTAACTTTCACTTCTCAAACTACAACGGCATTAATTGAAGATACTACACCTCCAGATACTTCAAACTGTGAACTTCTAGATGAAACTATAGAGTGTAATGGTTCTGATAACGAGTCAATTGCTATCAACTGGAATGCTGCAAATATTTTAGCTTTAGAAAATTGTGCAACTGATGCATGTGATAATGATTTTGTTGTAACTTCTAATTACACTTTTGGAAACCTTGTTTCTACATGTGGAGCGGGTGGAACAATCGAAGTTATCTATACATTAACAGATGCAACAGGAAATTCTAGTACTTACAATGCAACGCTTGCACTTGAAGATACTACTGGACCAGATCTTTCAGCTTGTACTGTCGAAGATGAAACTATAGAATGTAATGGTACTGATACTGAAAATTTAGCTATGGCTTGGGATGCTGCAAATATTGCTGCTATGGAGACATGTGGCACGGATACTTGTGATTTAGATCCTACGAACTTAGTAACTTCTAATTATAACTTTACAAATCTAGTTTCAACATGTGGATCTGGTGGTACGATTGCTGTAACTTATACGGTAGCTGATGACTGTGGAAATACTACATCTTTAAATGTAACACTGACTATTGCAGACACTACTCCACCAACGTTCTCTGTTCCTGCTGACATTACTATTGAATGTGATGAAAACGCAACAGATTTAACTTTAACTGGTGATGTAACTGACGAAGCTGACAATTGCTCTACTGGACTTGATGCTGTATTTACAGATAGTATCGCTGATGGAAGTTGTCCTAGCGCTTCTGTGATTACACGTACTTGGTCATTAACAGATGACTGTGATAATACTACAACGTTTGTTCAAACGATTACAGTACAAGATACAACACCTCCAACGTTCTCTGTTCCTGCTGACATTACTATTGAATGTGATGAAAACGCAACAGATTTAACATTAACTGGTGATGTAACTGACGAAGCTGACAATTGCTCTACTGGACTTGATGCTGTATTTACAGATAGTATCGCTGATGGAAGTTGTCCTAGCGCTTCTGTGATTGCACGTACTTGGTCATTAACAGATGACTGTGATAATACTACAACATTTGTTCAAAGGATTACAATTCAAGATACTACTGCACCTACTATTGATAATTCTGGTATTGAAAATATTGATATCCAATGTGGAGTAACTCCAGATGGCACATTAGAAGCATGGTTTACTAACAATGCAGGAGCGACAGCTTCTGATAATTGTGGAATAATAACTTGGTCTAATGATTTTGGATCAGCTACAGATTTAGATTGTGCTAGCGGAGCCATAAATGTAACTTTTACTGCTACTGATGATTGTGGAAATTCTACTTCAACTACAGCTAGTTATTCTATTATTGACACTGTTGCTCCAATTTTGACGATACCTACTGATATTACTATTGAATGTACAGAAGAAACATTACCTACAAATACAGGTGAAGCTACTGCTACTGATGATTGTGCAGAGCCTACTGTGACTTTTGAAGATAATGAAACTGCAGCTTGTGGAAACATAAAAACAATAATAAGAACATGGACAGCAACTGATGCTTGTGGTAATACTACATCTGCTGATCAAACCATTATGGTTCAAGATACGACAGCACCAACATTCTCTGTTCCTGCTGACATTACAATTGAATGTGATGAAGATACAACAGACTTAACAATTACAGGTGATGTAACTGACGAAGCTGACAATTGTTCAACAGGACTTGATGCTATATTTACGGATAGTGTCGCTGATGGAAGTTGTCCTAGTGCTTCTATAATAACACGTACTTGGTCTTTAACGGATGATTGTGATAATACAACAACGTTTGTTCAAACCATTACTGTTCAAGATACTACTGCACCATCATTTAACGAAGAATTACCAGCAGACATGAATGCAGAATGTAATAATGTTCCAGATGCGGAAATTTTAACGGCCTCTGATAATTGTGGCACAGCTGATATTGAATTTACTGAAGAGATAACAAATGGATCTTGTATTGGTGACTATATAATAGAACGTACTTGGACAGCAACAGATAGCTGTGGAAATGAAACAGTACATACTCAAATAATTACAGTTGAAGATAATACAGCACCAGCAATCGTATCTCCTTATGATGAAAATATAACTGCAGCTTGTGATGATATACCTGAAGTGCCTAGTTTAGTTTTTGAAGATTCTTGTTCTAATAACATGAATGTATCATTCAATGAAACTTCAACACAAATTAATGATTCTGAAGATTATGAAATCATTAGAACATGGACAGTTATAGATGATTGTGGTAACGAAGCTCAGTTCACACAGAATATAACTATAGAATTTAGTAATATTATTCATGCATTTGACACAAATCGTTGTATTCTGGATACAGAATTTGATTTATTTAATTTACTATCTGGTGATTTCAATATGAATGGAACATGGAGTGTTGTTTCAGGAAATGCTGTAATTGACGATAGTCTATTTGATCCTTCTTCAGTAGAACTTGGAATATATACGTTTATGTACGCTATTACTGAAGGATCATGTCCAACAGAAGTAGAAGTTAATGTTACTATAGATGATGACTGTGTTGTTTTAGCCTGTGGTGAAGAAAATGTTATTATATCTAAAGCGGTAACAGTTAATGGTGATAATTTTAATAAGTTCTTTACCATCACTGGAGTTGAAGATTGTGATTTTGTAATAGAGTTACAAATATTTAACCGTTGGGGAGCTGAGATATATAAATCAAACAATTATCAAAATGATTGGAATGGATTTTCTCATGATGCTTCTGTAGGTAGCTCAGGAAAAGTTCCAACAGGTACCTATTATTACATTGTTAATTTAAAAAATAGTGGTTTAGCACCTTTTGCAGGACCTATCTACGTTGCAACAAATTAAAACTTAACCGATGAAATTATCTAAATATATAAGCATTACTGTACTTATATTGAGTGTTTCAACTGCTTTTGCGCAGCAGTTACCTCAGTTTACGCAGTATATGTTTAATACCATCTCTATTAATCCCGCTTATGCAGGTAGTAGAGAAACTTTGAGTGTCGTTGGTTTACATAGAAGTCAATGGGTAGGATTAAAAGGTGGGCCAGAAACACAAACACTTTCTGTACATACTCCTTTGCGGAATGATAAAATGGGCGTTGGAATTTCATTTGTAAATGATAAACTTGGATATGAAAATTTCTCTTACTTATATGCAGATTATTCATACGCTATAAAAATGAATGAATCTACCAAATTAGCTTTTGGTATGAAAGCAGGATTAACACATTACACCTTAGATGAAGAATTACTTAATGATCCTTCAGTAATAAATGATCCGTTCTTTAATGATGTCTCTAATCGATGGAGTCCCAATGTTGGAGCTGGTCTATACTTACATTCTCAAAGCTGGTATGCTGGATTGTCTGCACCTAGAATATTAAATACAGATTATAACAAAGGACGTAATGGAACCCTAGATTATGTAGCTTTAGAACGTATTAGTTATTATCTAACTGGTGGTATTGTATTAGACTTAAATGAGACGACAAAACTAAAACCTTCTGTATTGTTAAAAGCAACAAATGGTGCACCGCTTTCTTTTGATGTTTCGGCTAACTTTTTATTCAATGAAACATTTTGGATTGGAGCGGGTTATAGAGTCGATCAAAATACTTCAGCAATTGGTGCTATCACAGATTTTCAGATATCTAAACAATTAAGAATTGGATATGCTTATGAATATCCAATATCAGATTTAAGTGCATATACAAGTGGAACTCATGAAATACTTTTAATGTTTGAAGTATTTAAAAGTAAAAGAATTAAATCTCCGAGATATTTCTAAAAAGAAAGGCATTATGAAAACAAGAATATTGGTTCTCACATTAGTTTTAATCAGTTCGTTATCTTTTTCTCAAACGAAATTGGCAGATAAGTTCTTCGATAATTTTGCTTATGTTAAAGCTATTGAGTTATACGAAAAAGCCATAGAAAAAGGAGATAATAGCGCGCATGTATTAACACGATTAGGTGATGCCTATTACAACAACTCTAAATCTGATAAAGCCGCATACTGGTACGGAAAAGCTTTAAAGGAACATAAAAAGATTGATGCCGAATATTTGTATAAATATATTCAATCCTTACGAAGTATTGGCAATTATAAAGAAGCCGATAAATGGTTTAAAAAATTAACATCAATTCAACAGGGTGATAGCAGGCTTAAAGGCTATAATCCAGATGAAGTAGATTTATATAATAAGCTAACAGCAAAAAATGAAATCATTGTAACTGTTGAAAATTTACCTTTCAATTCTAAAAATTCAGACTTTGGATCTTATGTGCATGATAATACCTTATACTTCGCTTCCTCAAGAGGCGATACTGAAAAAGTTTACAATTGGAACAAAGAGCCTTTTTTAGATTTATTTCAGATTTCTGTAAATGAAGAAAACAATATACTTTCTTTTGGTTCGCCTAGCGACATTGACGCAGAAAACGTAAATACTGATTATCACGAAGCATCTATTGTAATTACTAATGATGGTAAAACACTTTATTTTACGAGAGATAACATAAACAAACGTAATCGCCTCAATTATGATAAAGAAGGGACTACGCATCTTAAAATTTATAAAGCGACACTAGTTAACAAACAATGGAGTAATGCTGTGGAGTTACCTTTTAATGATGAAGTGTATTCTACAGGTCATCCAGCTTTGAGTGTCGATAACAAGACCTTATACTTTGTGTCTGATCGCGATGGTGGTATTGGGCAAACTGATATTTACTCCGTTGTTATCAATAAAAATGGTACTTACGGTAAACCAAAAAATCTTGGTGAAAAAATAAATACGGAAGGAAGAGAAATGTTCCCATTTATTAGTAAGGACAGTACTCTATACTTTTCTTCAGATGGTTATTTAAACCTAGGACTGCTTGATATATTTAAATCAAATATTTTAAAAGAAGATCGATCAGAACCAGAAAATATGGGAGCTCCATATAATAGCGGTTATGACGATTTTGCATTCTTTACAGATTCTACAAACCAAAAAGGTTACTTTTCATCTAATAGACCCGATGGAAAAGGAGGTGATGACATTTATAGTTTTAATGCTATACAATGTAAACAAGAAATTAAAGGTGTTGTTATAGATGATAGAACTAATATATTACTAACTGGTGTCACAATAAAATTAATTGATGAAACCGGTAAAGTTATTGAAGAGGTTGTTACTAAAGAAGATGGTAAATACTATTTTGAAGTAGATTGTAACAAAAAGTATAATGTAATTGGTAGCAAACCAGATTATAAGGACGACCAAAAAAGTATTGAAACAGACTTTGATAATGAAAAAGTCAATATTGCAGACTTATCTCTAATTCCATTAATTATAGATAGTCAAATTGTAATAAATCCAATATTCTTTGATTTTGATAAGTCAAATATTAGAACCGATGCGCAATATGAATTAGAAAATATTGTTGATGTTTTACGTAAGCATCCAACGATGATTATTAAAATTGAATCTCATACAGATAGCCGTGGTCGAGATAAATATAACATGAAACTATCGGATAATCGAGCAAAATCAACAGGAGATTATCTTATTTCTAGAGGTGTTGATGCGTCTAGAATTGAAAGTGCAATTGGTTATGGCGAAACTGAATTACTAAATAAATGTGCTAACCGCGTTAAATGTACTGAAGAAGAACATCAAGAAAACAGACGTTCATACTTCTATATTATTGAACAATAATAACCCTCAACTCAATTCCTTAAATTAAATGCGAGCCTTATTGGTTCGCTTTTTTTTATATAATTATAATGAAATCATATTGCTCTGTATATAATCTTCAATCTCTACTCATATTCTTACCAATATAAGGCGCAAAGTAATACATTTAGAATTTAATACTATCAACTCGTAGAACAGTTAGAATGGCATGAATTCGAAACAATATAAATAAAAAAAGCCACATTTCTGTGGCTCTTAGGGGCTATTAATCAACTTTTAAAGCGGTTTAACGCTTAATAAAGATATTAGTAAAATACCATTTACCTTCATTATTTTGCTCGGCAGAAACATCAAAATCTGTATAATTTCCTTCGATATTATTTTTATGACTCGGGCTATTTAACCATGCGTTAACAACAGATTCTGCAGAATTGAAACCATATGCTACGTTTTCTGAAACGACATTTGCATCCGCATTGGTTTGTAAACTTTGTTTTCTTTGAAAGAAATTATCATGAGATACATTCTCTACTTCTATCATATAATCCGTGTGCGTATATGCCACAGCCTTTACAGTAGTATGCTCATTTAAAGGATTTAAACCTTCAGTAATTCTATAAGCATTAATTAGCTCCATTATCTCAAGCTCAATTTGTTTTGCTTGAGGTGCTACTAGTACTTCAATTGAATTAATCTCATCTTCTACTGAACTATCTGTAGAACAAGATGTAAAGCCTAAAATGGCAACAATAGCTAAAATTGGTAGTAGTTTAGACACTTTCATAAGTAGGTAATTTAGGTTGGGATTACTAATTTAGTGTCCTACTTATGCTAAAACGTTAATAAAAAGTTAAAATCGATTAAAAGCATGTGTTTTGTCGAATAATATTGTAAAACATCGATGAAATGCACGCTTGAAAAGAAATATTATGTAATACATCGATAATTAATTGCTTTTTATCGATGTTTTAGCAAACTACAATTGAATAACTTAAACTATGGGAATTAGGGAGCTAATCTTTCAATTTTCCAATTGTAATCCTCCCGTAGTTGATATCTTATTCTATCATGAAGTCTATTAGGTCTTCCCTGCCAAAACTCTAATTCAACTGGTTTTACCATATAGCCTCCCCAATTTTTTGGTCTTTCTACGTCACTGCCTTCAAATTGAGATTCTAATTCACTCAATTTAGTTTCGAGCTCATTTCTATTTGCAATAACATCACTTTGGTTAGAGACAATTGCTCCTAGCTGACTTCCACGTGGACGAGATTCAAAATAACCATCGCTTAAATTTTCTGAAATTTTTTCAGCTTTTCCTTTTATTATTATTTGGCGTTCTGCAGCATGCCAAAAAAAGGAGATACACACATTAGGATTAGCAGTAATTGCTTTACCTTTTTCACTATTATAATTGGTATAAAAAATGAATCCTTCATAGGTGTATTTTTTAAGTAACACTACTCTGTTTTTAGGATAACCATCTAAACCCAAAGTAGATATAGTCATGGCATTAGTCTCATCTATGTTAAAATGAGCATCCACTTCAATAAACCAATTTCTGAATAGTTCAATTGGGTTTTCGGGCACATTTTCTAGTAGCAGTTCACCTTTTTCGTAAGATTTTCTGTAGTTACTTAGGTCTTTTTCCATAGATGTACGAAGTTAATTGATTATTTTGTTTATATCAAAAAAAGTGTAGTTTTGGTGTAATTATACCCCTAACTAAACTTTATAACCCTTATATGCGATTTGAAGAATCCCCCATCTCAAAATTATTAAATTATGAAAAAGTAGTATTAGATATTGGGTCTTATTACTTACTTGAAAACTTTTTTATTATGGAAGTTAATGAAGGTCAACATTTTGACTGGAAAGAATTAAATAAACTTCTCACTTCCTTAAGAAACCATTATGGTTATCATAAGACCTTAGCTTATATAGCAAACAGAGTTAACTCTTACTCAATTGACCCCTTACTTTGGTCTTATTTTGATAAAGATGACAGTATCTTAATTGCGGCTTCTATTGTAAGCTATAGAGATTCTACTTTTTTGAGCGCAAATATTGAAAAACAACTCGCTTCTATCTCATTAAAGAGAGCTAAAACTTTAGAAGAAGCAATAAATTGGGTGCAACAACTAAAGGAATTAAATTAAAAGTCAAAAGATTTTCCGTCTTTGGCTAATAGCACATTTTCAAAAACAGTTTCTGCTTCAGACTTAAATTCGTCATAACCATTATACCGAGTTGAATAATGTCCAAGTATTAACGTTTCTACATTTGCTTTTTTAGCTATAGTTGCTGCTTGTTCTGCAGTACTGTGCTTTGTTGGTTTACAAAGGGCTTCATTTTTATTTAAAAATGTAGATTCGTGATAAAGAACTGTAGCTTCATTTATTATTGGAATAATTGCTTCATGATAAACCGTATCACTACAGTAAGCATAGCTCTTTGCTGGTTTTGGATCCTTAGTAACTTTTTCATTACTAATTAGTACTCCATCTTCGTTTTCTACATCTGCTCCTTGTTTTAATTTTCTGTAATAAGCAACATTAATATTGGCATTTAAAACCGCATTAATATCTAAATTACGTTCATTCTCTTTTTCTTTGAACAGAAAGCCATTGGTGTAAATACGGTGTTTAAGTGGAATGGTATGGACTTCAACTTTATCATCTTGGTAGATAAGTTCAGATTTTTTAGAAGTTAATTCATGAAAAATGAGTGGATACTTTGTCCAACTTTCTGATAATTTCATTTGCATGGTAATCAATTCCTTTAAACCTTTTGGAGCATATATATGAAGCTCCGTTTCTCTAGTTAATAAGCTAAAAGTATTGACTAAACCAATCAAACCAAAATAATGATCACCATGAAGATGGGAAATAAATACGTGTTTAATTCTAGAAAATTTTATTTTATTACGTCGTAATTCTACTTGCGTGCCTTCACCACAATCAATTAAAAACATATGGTTCTTAATCTCTAAAACCTGAGATGTAGGATTGGTATTGGTACGTGGTGTTGCGCTGTGGCAGCCGAGAATGGTTAGCTTCATGAATTAAAACCCTAAATCGCGTTCAATATCTTCCATTTCAATAATATCGTGAGCTTCTTGCATAGTCGGTACAACTATAATTTCATCTGGCATCTCTTCTAAAGCAACCTTGTCTGTCACAATAACAAATGACTTTTTATCACTTCTATGATTGTTAGACAAACGTAAAAATTCTATAATATCTTCTAATGTAATAGGTCTTAAGCTTGTAAGACAGATAACTAAATGAGTATTTTTATAAGTCGTGTAATCTGCTTCAATTTTTTTCACTAAATCAACTACCGAAACCTTTTCTTGAGTAATAATTGTAATGTTACCGTCTCTATCTATAATCATAGTTTATTGTTTTATTTTAGATGCTAATAGGTAAATAACTGCCATTCTCACTGCTACTCCATTTTCAACCTGATCTAAAATTATAGCTTGTTTAGAATCTGCTACATCGCTTGTAATTTCTACACCTCGATTTATTGGACCTGGATGCATAATCACTATTTCTTTCTCTAAACCGTCTAGCAATTCTTTATTAACACCAAATTGCTGGGTATACTCTCTTGTCGATGGAAAATAACTAATATCCATACGCTCATTCTGAACTCGTAACATATTTGCGACATCACACCATTCTAATGCTTTTTTAAGATTAGTCTCAACTTTCACGCCAAGATCTTTTATATATTTTGGAAGTAAGGTCTTAGGACCACAAACCATAACATTGGCACCTTGTAATTGCAGCGCATATATATTAGATAGTGCTACTCTACTGTGTAAAATATCACCAACTATCACAACATTTTTTCCTTTTACAGAACCTAGTTTTTCTCGTATTGAATAAGAATCTAATAACGCTTGGGTTGGGTGCTCATGTGCTCCATCTCCTGCATTAATGATACTTGCATTAACGTGTTTAGATAAAAATACTCCAGCACCTGGATTTGGATGACGCATTACCACCATATCCACTTTCATAGATAAGATATTATTTACAGTATCTATAAGTGTTTCGCCCTTTTTAACTGAAGATTGCGAAGCTGAAAAATTAATAACATCTGCTGAAAGGCGTTTTTCCGCCAGTTCAAAGGATAATTTAGTACGTGTAGAGTTTTCAAAAAATAAATTCGCTATCGTAATATCTCTAAGTGAAGGCACTTTTTTAATTGGTCTATTAATAACCTCTTTAAACTGATCTGCAGTTTCAAAAATAAGTTCTATATCTTGTTTTGTAAGATATTTAATTCCTAATAAGTGATTGACACTTAATTCACTCATAATAATTTTAATTATCTTTTTCAATTAAATAAACGGCATCTTCTCCTTCATTCTCAGCCCATTTCACTTTTACTTTTTGGTTATCTATAGCATCTACTTGTCTTCCTTTGTAATTAGGCTGTATTGGCAAATGTCTACTAAAGCGACGGTCTATTAAGGTTAATAATTCTACATTTTTAGGCCTTCCAAAAGATTGAATTGCTGTTAATGCAGATCTTATACTTCGTCCTGTATATAACACATCATCAATAAAGACAACATTTTTATTCTCTACAATAAAATCTATAATTGTGGTATTGGCTTCTAGTGGTTTATCTCCACGTCTAAAATCATCTCTAAAAAACGTAATATCTAAATGACCAAGCTGAATATTCTTAATGTTATAGTCTGTAGTAAGCATCTGCGCCAAACGGTCTGCCAAATATTTTCCTCTTGGTTGAATACCAATTAGTACAGTTTCAGAAAAATCATCGTGATTTTCAATGAGTTGACAAGCCAATCTATGAAGGGTAATATTGACTTCTTTAGAGTTAAGTAATACTTTTTGACTCATATATTTTCCAAACGTTGTTGGTTTGCAAAGTTAGAAAATTTGAAATAAACTTCGCTTTTAATTCAATAGAGATTTTGTTTTATCCCGAAAAACTAAAATACTTATAAGCGTCCCGACGATAAAACCCATAAGTAAATAAATTTCGAATTTTAAAATACTAATATCAAATTGCTGATTTAATCCTTCTGGTAAATTATAATTTGAAAGCTCATCAAATTGAACATTAAGACCAAAAATTCTTAGTCGCCAGAATAGAATACCAAGACCTACAATAATTAATACAGTAAGCAATCCTTTGTATAAAAAATTAATTTCTGTTATCTTTTTTACTAAGGAGTAAAACCATGGTATAGTTCCTAAAATTAAAGGAAATAACATGGATAAATAAAATTGACCAGTAACTATTCTACTTTCAAAAGTAAATCTTTCTGTATGTAGTAATGAAAACGAATACTCGAAGAATTCGTCATTTATATAAATGCCAATAGCTATGAATGCAATACTTAATACAATAAATTTAAGTGTTTTCATTATTTAAATGTATAAAAAAAAGCCTTTCATTACTGAAAGGCTTCTCTATATCTAAATTTCAAGGAAATTATTTCTTCCCGTCTAATTTATCTTTAAGTGCTTGTAAAGCTTCATTTGCATCACCAAGAGTTGGTTTAGCTTCAGCCGCTTGAGCTTCCTGTTTTCTAACAGCTTGCTTAACGATTTTAGCTTCTTCAGCTCTAAATACTGCAGTATGAGATGCTACAACACGTTTGAATTCTTTATTAAATTCAATGATCTTAAATTCAGCTTCTTCACCTTTTTTAAGTTTAGTACCATCTTCTTTCTCTAAATGACGTGCTGGAATAAATGCTACGATATCTTCGTTAAAATCTATTGTTGCTCCTTTATCTACCATTTCAGTAACTGCTGCTTTATGAACAGTTTCTAAAGCAAACTCAGTTTCATACTTATCCCAAGGGTTATCTGTAGTTTGTTTATGACCTAAAGATAATTTACGTCCTTCTACATCTAACTCTAATACAACTACATCTAAGTTATCACCTACGTTACAGAACTCAGATGGATGCTTAATTTTCTTAGTCCAAGATAAATCTGAGATATAAATTAATCCGTCGATACCTTCTTCTAATTCAACAAAAACACCAAAGTTTGTAAAGTTACGTACAATACCTGTGTGCTTAGATCCTACAGGATACTTAGTTGTAATATCTGTCCATGGATCTGGTGTTAATTGCTTAATACCAAGAGACATTTTACGATCCTCTCTATCTAAAGTTAAGATAACAGCATCAATCTCATCACCAACAGACACAAAATCTTGAGCTGAACGTAAATGTGTTGACCAAGACATTTCACTTACGTGTACTAATCCTTCTACTCCTTCTTCAACTTCAATAAATGCGCCGTAATCTGCGATTACAACAACTCTACCTTTTACTTTGTCACCAACTTTAACATCTTCACCTAAAGCTTCCCAAGGATGCTTAGATAATTGCTTAAGACCTAATTGGATTCTTGATTTGTTTTCATCAAAATCAAGGATTACAACATTTAATTTTTGATCTAACTCAACAATCTCATTTGGATGGTTGATACGAGACCAAGATAAATCTGTAATATGAACTAAACCATCTACTCCACCTAAATCGATAAACACACCATAAGAAGTAATATTTTTTACAATACCTTCTAATACTTGTCCTTTTTCTAATTGGCTGATGATTTCTTTCTTTTGCTCTTCAATATCAGCTTCAATTAAAGCTTTATGAGAAACTACTATGTTTTTGAATTCGTGGTTGATTTTTACAACTTTAAATTCCATAGTTTTATTTACGTACTGATCGTAATCTCTAATAGGCTTCACATCGATTTGAGAACCTGGCAAGAATGCTTCTATACCAAATACATCTACGATCATACCACCTTTAGTTCTGCATTTTACAAAACCGTTTACGATTTCACCAGTATCATGGGCATTGTTTACACGATCCCAAGCTTTGA
>Ga0209121_10003704_pt1 | contig 14619 bp, 9 predicted proteins | sample Cruoilmetagenom3_FD_187292 | JGI IMG/M metagenome (GOLD analysis project Ga0209121, IMG submission 187292) | Oil polluted marine microbial communities from Coal Oil Point, Santa Barbara, California, USA - Sample 3 (SPAdes) (version 2) | ecosystem: Environmental > Aquatic > Marine > Oil seeps ...
CGCTTAATATGCTCAAGGTTAACCGTACTGGCTACTCCCTCTATTTGGTATAACTCACGTACATAGTTACTCAGCGCTGGGTAGCTTTCAATGGTGCGTAAATTACACTTAAAATGCCCTACATACACGCTATCGAACCGAATGAGTGTGGTAAATAAACGCCAATCCGCTTCAGTTAATGTGCTCCCCATAAGGTAACGATTTTTACTTAGTATGCCCTCTACTTTATCAAGTGCTTTAAATAACGCAGTAAATGCATCTTCGTATGCTGTTTGTGTGGTTGCAAAACCCGCTTTATACACCCCATTATTAATATTGGTATAAACAAGGTCGTTAATTTCATCAATATCAGCTTGTAGTGATTGTGGGTAATAGTCATCCGTATTATTCGTAATTTCATTAAATGCGGTATTGAACATACGAATAATATCTGCAGATTCATTACTAACAATTTTATTTTGCTGCTTATCCCAAAGCACAGGCACAGTTACTCGCCCACTGTAATTTTCATCGTGCTTAGTATAAATTTGATGTAAGTATTCACTATTAAATAAATCATCGCCGCTACTGAGGTTATCTTTATCAAAGCTCCACCCCTTATCTAACATATCTGGGCTGACTACCGATACGCTAATAATATCGCTTAGGCCTTTTAGCTGTCTGAATATAAGTGTGCGATGCGCCCACGGGCACGCTAAGGCAACATATAAGTGGTAGCGATTTGCTTGCGCTTTAAATCCGCCGCTCCCTGTAGGTCCAGGGCTGCCATCTTTTGTGATCCAATTACGAAGCTGCGCTGCTTCGCGTTTAAATTTACCATTATTCGAGTCGGTGTCGTACCATTTGTCTTGCCATTGGCCATCAACTAATAAACCCATAATAACCTCCTCAATTAACTATTAAATGTTGCCAAATTCGCCGTTTTGATAATCACGCACCGCTTGTTTAATTTCCTCTTGCGTGGTCATTACAAATGGGCCCATATGTGCAATAGGTTGCTCAAGTGGGTTACCCGCTAAAATAAGTATCCCCGCCCCCTTTTGTGAAGATATATCAATGTCACTGTTTTCACTTAATATAAGCAACTTGCCAGCATTAAATGTTTGCTCGTCACCTGTAATAAGCTCACCTGTATGAACATAAATCATCACTTTACGTTGTTTAAGCCCTGCTAACTGCATGCGTGTATTAACGGGGAGAGTAACATCGGCCAGTGCAGCATTGGCCGCTAAGCTTTGCAAACTCGACGTTAACGTACAATCTTCAAACTGCCAATTACCCGCAAGTGCGCTAAAGCTCACGCCGTGCTTGTTAGTGACTTCAGGTGCTGGATTTTGTGTAGTATCTTGATAACGTGGCGCACGCATTTTTTCGCCACTGGGCATATTGATCCAAATTTGAAAGCCTTGCAGCCCCTCTTTTGCATCTGTTAGTGGCATTTCACTGTGCATTACGCCTCTACCTGTACTCATCCATTGTACATCGCCAGATCGGATCGCTTTTTTGTTGCCCATTTGATCTTGGTGTTCAAAGCCACCTTTAATAATGTACGTAAAGGTTTCAATGCCGCGATGAGGGTGCGGTGGAAAGCCACCAATATAGTCACTTTCATTGTTAGACTTTAGCTCATCAATCATTAAAAAAGGGTCGAGATATTTGCCATCAAAACCAGGTATTCGACTTATGTTTACACCATCACCATCTTGGGTGGCGTAAGCAGTTAACACTTTTGCTATGTTCATATTTAAAATACTGTAGTAGATTAATTAATGAGCTTATTAAAGCATTCATAAAACAATACGACTATGTCTTTAAATCGAGCAAAACGTTCTATTTTTTAGAAAATTGAGTGTTTATTTTGATAATTCGTTTATTTGGCATAATAAGCTTCATGATTAAAAAACACAGACTTAAGCTGATTTCTAATAACTTTTTAGTGCAACCCTATATTTTGTATGGTTATTTTTGGCTTTTATGTCTACAATCACTTTTTAGGGACGCAGAGCTTAAGGAAAACTTATTTTTACTTCATCGCTTAAAAGCCAGCTTTACAGGTTACTCATCCTACTTAGCATTCCCGGTGCCGCTGTGACGGTATTTACGCTATGGTATGAGCGTGATGCTGCCATAGAAAAAAGTGAAGAAAGAATAGTAAACATCGCTAAGCACTTGACACAACATCAAAAAACAATGGTTGATGATGTTAAACGTATTACTATTTATTTAGCCGATAAAACAGCAAAAAATGAAACACTCCCCACAACCTGCCCTAATTACTTTTACGAAATAAAAGCCCTTTATAAGAATATTGCAAATATAGGTATTGTTGATAAAAATGGCGACCTACAGTGCGTGACAAATGGTCGTAGTAAAAATATTAATATTAGCGATCGTACTTATTTTCAAAATGCCATTAGTAATAAAAGTTTTTCGGTGGGGTATTTTCAATACGACCGAAGTATTCAAGCGCAAAGTGTCAATTTTGCCTACCCAATTATAGATAGTAATAACCAATTAAAAGGCACACTAGTTACCGTTATTGCATTGAATTGGTGGAATATCGCCTTAAGCGAAGCAAAATTACCTAACAATGCCAAGGCCGTTATTGCCGACTCTAACGGCTTAATACTGGCCAACTACCCTAATCAACCACGTAATTTAGGCCAAAAAATTACCGACATAGATTTACTTCACGATAAAAGCTCGTTAACCGTGTTTAAAAATGCAGAAGGCGAAAACCAGGTTTTTCATCGCTCAGTTATATACAAAGACGGCCATGATAATAATTTAGATATTTATATAGCCGTTTCGGTTGAAGACTTTATTAATAAAGTGAATGAAAACTTTGCTAAAACCATTTTTGCGTTTTTATCGGCTATTGCCCTGTTGGTGTTGCTAGCTAGGCGCTTAATTAAACAAAGTATATTTAAGCCTATCGCTAATTTAACCAAAGCCACAGATGAACTGGCAAATGGCACTATGCCCAAACATATTAAAAAGCCCAATAGCCCAGAGCTGCGCGCGCTTTATGACCGTTTTGCTGTGATGGCACAAACCCGGTTATCTGCAGAGGCTAAATTAAAAAATAAGCACAACGAGTTAATGAGCTTATTAAATGCTTTACCCGATACCTACATACGTATAAATGCCCAAGGCAAAATCCTTTATATTGGCGGCTATATTAGCCCTGTGCTAAACGTTGAGACAGGCAAAGCTTTAAAATTAGTTGATGTACTCTCTGAGGCCAACGCAGAGTTACTGCTTTCTCATTTAGGTACTTTAGAGGGTTCACAAACCATTGAGTTTACATTGTTTAAAAAATCTAAAGAGCACTTTTTTGAGGCAAGAATCAATGCACTCACTAATAATGAATACATTATTGTTCTTAGAGATATAAGCCAGAAAAAGGTCAACGAAAAAGCACTTCATTTAGCGTCGCTTGTTTACAGTAATAGTAGTGAAGGGATGATGATTACAGACCCCGACGGCATTATTTATGACGTAAACCCTGCGTTTTGCGAAACAACCCAATACAGCAAAGAAGAAGCGATAGGTAAAACCAGTCGTATTTTAGCATCTGGCAAACACTCAAAAGCATTTTATGAAAAAATGTGGGCAGAGCTCAGAGAAACTGGCCGTTGGCAGGGTGAGATAATTAATCGTAAAAAAAATGGCGACACCTATACCGAATTTCTGATCATAGATACCGTTTACGATGATAAAAACATGCCTACTCGCCGGGTGGCCATTTTTACCGACCTAACAGAAAAAAAACAAGCCGATGAAACCATATGGCGAAAAACTCACTTCGACCACTTAACTGATTTACCAAATAGGCTAGAGCTTAAAGAGCGTTTAAATAAGCGTTTTGATGAAGTAACAGGCGACAAATGCGAACTTGTTGTGATGCTGCTCGATATTGATCACTTTAAAGATATTAATGACACGTTAGGCCATCATTATGGCGATAATCTACTTAAATTAGCTTCTCAACGGATAATTCAAGCTGCAATAAACGCCAGTTTTGTCGCGCGTATTGGCGGTGATGAGTTTGTGATTGTATACGACCATGTTAAAAGCAGTCGCCATATAAACCAAATTGCCAGCAATATATTGCAAAGCCTTTCATCAAGTATACAGCTTGAAGACGAGGAGCTATTTATTAGCGCTAGTATCGGCATTGCATGCGCACCTAGCGATGGCCAAAGTACAGAGCTGCTATTAAAAGCTGCCGACCAAGCCATGTATAAAGCTAAAAATAACGGCCGTAATGGGTTTGAGTTTTTTTCAAAAGATATGCGTATTCATGCGCAAGCGCGTATGCAACTATTAAAAGATTTACGCACCGCCATAGAGCTTGAACAATTTGAGCTATTTTATCAGCCTATTGTGGCATTAAATGATTTGCACATTCATAAAGCCGAAGGGCTTATTCGCTGGCACCACCCTAAAAAGGGGTTAGTCTCGCCGGCGACGTTTATACCGCTTGCTGAGGAAACTAGGCAAATAAATGCGCTGGGCCAATTTGTATTTACACAAGCAATACACACCCTAAAAGAAATAAACACCACCATGGGGGAGCAATTTCAAATTAGTATAAATGTTTCTCCTGTGCAGTTATCAACAATCGATAGCGGAATTGACGATTGGTGTGAGATTTTAAAAGCAGCCAAACTACCCGCCTCCTCTATTGTGGCCGAGATCACAGAAGGGCTTATGGTTAACCCAGAGCCACTAACTCAAAGTCGCTTAAAAACATTAGTCCAGTCAGGTGTGCAATTAGCGCTAGATGACTTTGGCACCGGCTATTCATCGCTCGCATACCTACAGGAAATGGATACCGATTACCTAAAAATAGATAAACGCTTTATTGATAATATTAAAGCAGGGAGCCAAGAGCTTGCTTTATGTGAAGCCATTATTGTGATGGCCCACCAGCTTGGCCTAAAAGTTATTGCCGAAGGAATTGAAACGCAGCAACAAATGCAGCTACTGCTAAAAGCAGGATGCGACTACGGGCAAGGTTATTTGTTTTCAAGGCCAGTACCTAAAAAAGAGTTTATGACGCTGCTGAGCAGCAAAAAAATGGTAATTGCCAATAATAAATAAGTAGTTACGCAATAAATAGAGTGTCTACACGGTCAGGTAGTTTAATCAATAGTAAGTAGTAACAAGGTTTAAAATGGCAAAGGCAACACTCGAGCAATGGAGAATGTTTAAAGCTGTTGTAGAACATGGTGGATTTGCCGGTGCTAGCAGCGCGGTATTTAAAAGCCAATCAACCGTGCACCATGCAGTGCAAAAATTAGAGTCGGCACTGCAAGTAAAATTGCTTGAAGTAAAAGGCCGTAAAGCGTATTTAACCGAAAACGGTAAGCTTATATTGCGCCGCGCCGAATTTTTAATAGATGAAGCCAGCAAAATAGAATCGGTTGCTAATACATTAAGCGAAGGTATTGAAAGCACATTGAAAATAGCGGTAGATGAAGTGTTTCCGCAGCATTTATTGTACCAAGCGCTAAGCCATATTAATGAGCAATACCCGCTGGTAAAAATAGAACTGATAGAAAGCGTACTTAATGGCGCAAACGAATTACTTACCAATGCAGTGGTCGACTTAGCAATTACCTCTATTGCGCTTTATGGCATTAATTGCCATAGCTTGTGCGATATAGAATTTATTGCCGTTGCGCACCCTGATCACCCCTTACACCAGCGCACTGAACCACTGACCTACAGAGAGCTTAAATTACACAGGCAAATAGTTGTTCGCGATTCGGCCACCCACACCAGCCACGACGACGGCTGGCTTGGGGCAGATATGCGCTGGACAGTAAGTCACTTACGTAACTCTATTGATATGGTTAGCCAAAACTTTGGTTATGCATGGCTGCCTAGTGCACAAATTAAACCTTATCTTAAAAACAACACACTTAAGCCCCTTAATTTAGAGCAAGGTACAACCCGCTCCTTAAAGCTTTATTTAATGTGCACCGACAATGACCGTTTAGGCCCCGTTGGCCAAGCATTTACTCAGCATCTCATAAGCTTGTGTAATAGTGAGCCCGGCTAAGAGTTTGTCGGCTCATCTACATCAAGGTGATCAGCAACATAGGCGCCGCGTTTACCGCGTTCTTTAGCGGGGCCTTTGGTACTATCTTTCGCTGTTTGTTGTTCGGTTGCCGCATTTATTACCGCCCCAAGCGTAATAATATAGGCACTTATATAGAGCCACATTAGCATAATCACTACCCCGCCTAACGAACCATACGTTTCGTTGTAGCTTGCAAAGTGAGACACATAAAACGAAAAACCAATTGAGGCTAAAATCCATAATACAGTCGCAATACACGAGCCAAGTGTGATCCAGCGCCATTTAGCGGGTTTTCGGTGTGGTGCATAGCGATACAAAAGCACCAATGCAAAATTAAACATAAAGGCGAGTAATGGCCACGATATTAACTTTATAAGTAAGTCTATACTTTCTTTTAAGCCCACTAAATTAAGTACTATGGGTAAAATACCTATAATTAGCAAAGCAAAAATAGCCACTAAAATAGCCCCTACCGAAAATAAAAAACGTACTAACTGAGCATGAAAAAAAGAGCGCTTTTCGTATTCATGATAACTAATATTACAGGCAGTAATAAGCGCTTGGCTGCCTTTAGAGCTACTCCAAATAGTAAGAATAAGTGTACCAATTGCACTTAAGCTTAAACTCGCATTTGAGGTTTGAGCCAAACTCGAGACCTGAGATAAAATTAAATCGCTCGTGCTTTGTGGTAATAAGGTAACTATTTTACTTAAGTGTTCACTAATATCGGTGGGCGATGAAAAGTACGCATACACAGAAACCATTGCAGCAATAGCAGGAAAAATAGCAAGTAAGGCATAAAACGCAACGCCCGCTGCAACCAGCGATAAGTTGTCTTGGCTCATTTGCTTAAAAATACGTTTGGCTATGTCCCACCAACCAATAACCGGAATGTGCACTGGCTGCTCGGCATGTTGTCCCCGTTTAGGTTTGCTCATTGTTTGCTCCTTTTTAGCCTATTATCGAGCAAAAAGTTTGCCAAGCTGCGCTTATGGCATTGGTATTAAACTTGCTGCTTGCTAGATTATTTAAAATACCAAGGTAATACGCCATGAACAGCCTTATAACTATGCTAATTGCAGTGAACACCACGGCTGTGAATGCCTTAAACACCCCTGAAAGCGTGCTCAGTTGGCAGTATTTATACGCCCAAAGTTTGCAATTACTTCACGCAACAGCGCAAATATTACCCACTCTTTTATTAGGTTTTATACTTTTAACTATTAGCTACTTTGTCGCTAGTCCTTTGTCTAAGCTGTTAGTAAAGCCGCTCATTTATATGACCGACAGTAAACTTATGCACTTAGTGGCCAAACGCGGGATTAGCATTTTAATTTTATTGCTGGGCGTGTATTTATTTTTACGTTTAGCAGGACTTACCGAATTTGCTATTGCCATTATGAGCGGTACCGGATTAATAGGCTTAATATTGGGCTTTGCCTTTAGAGACATAGCAGAGAACTTTATTGCTAGTTTGCTGTTGAGCGTTCAACGGCCATTTAAAATAGACGATGTAATAGAAGTCGATGGCCGTTTAGGTGTGGTTAAAAAGGTTACCGCACGCGCAACCACCTTAGTTGATTACGATGGCAACCATATACAAATACCTAACGCCACGGTTTATAAAAATACCATTAAAAACCTAACTGCAAATCCAAAAATGCGTGCCAAGGTGGTGATTGGCATAGGTTACGATAACGATATTCGTTACTGCCAAACACTCGCCCTTGAAATTGCAAACAAGCAAACGGGTGTGATTACTGAGCCACCAGCACAAGTGCTGATCAATAGTTTAGGCAGCTCAACAATTAACTTTAATCTGTTTTTTTGGGTTAACAGCGAGCAACATAGTCCGCTAAAAGTGGCCTCGCAGTTAATGCGTGAGCTAGTAAACGAATTTACAGCGCAAAACATCAGTATGCCAGATGATGCCCGCGAGCGTATTTTACTCAGTGCACCTGATGAGAGTGATACACAAAAGCCCACCAACAAAGCTGAGCAACCTTTAACTACTCAGCAAAGCTCTAAGCAGCTGCAGCAGCAAAATGAAACGGTTGATGATGTAAGTAGTGATACCGACGAAATTCGTGATCAAGCTGAAAAATCACGGGATCCTGAACAGGGTAAAAATATTATCTAAGCTAAACGTATAAGAAAAAATAAAACCACATACAGCCAATATACAGCTTAATAATGTTTTAAACCCTAAAAAATCAAAAAATATGATTAATTAATGCATTAAATATAACTTTTATTATATCAATAACAAAAGTTATACACCAAGCAACCAATTGATTTTAAATAAGTTATTTATAAACCATCATTTAAGCCGCCTTTAACCCGCCTTTCATTATTAATAATTATTCAAAAAGTTATATTAACAAACCACCAACCAAAAACAATAAAACCAATAACATTCAATACGTTATTAACAAAACCGTGCTTGGCATTATTAATGCAATAACAATAATCTAACAACTTTAGAGCTTAATTATGCACGTGTACAAACAACCCCTATCTAAAAAGGCTAACGAAAGCTTGTCCATAAAATTGCAAGCCCCTTGTGTGGCCTGTGCACGTGCCGGTGCAATATGCGCGTTAACGCCCTAAGCAAAAGTTAAATAGCTCCCACTAAATATTATAAATAATTGGAATAACACTATGACCAGTACAACAAGTATTAATAACAACGAGCCTAAAAAAATGGCGCTCTGGCTAAAAATACTCATAGGTATGATAGCGGGTATTATTGCCGGCATGCTGTTAGGCAATAATGCTGAATATATAAAACCAATTGGCCAGCTATTTATTAGCGCCATTAAAATGTTAATTGTACCACTTATATTTTGCTCATTAATTGTTGGTGTTACCTCAATGAAAGACACCACTAAAATGGGTCGTATTGGTGTTAAGTCAATCGTATTTTATTTAGCCACCACCGCAGTAGCTATTTCGATTGGTTTGGGCCTTGGGTTGTTGTTTGAACCTGGCGCAGGCTTAAATATGGTTGCAACCACAGTGGCTGATGCTAAACCAAGCCCTACCTTAGTAGACACCATTGTAGGTTTAGTACCAAAAAACCCAGTGGGCTCATTAGCCTCTGGTAATATTTTACAAATTATAGTGTTTGCGTTGAGCTTAGGCATTGCTTTAAACCTAATTGGTGAAAAAGGCGAACCCGCTAGCAAAATGTTTGAAAGCCTAGCCGATGCAATGTACAAATTAACTGAGCTTGTAATGAAGCTGGCACCATACGGTGTATTTGCATTAATGGCTTGGGTATCTGGCAAGTACGGACTGGATGTTTTACTGCCACTTATAAAAGTAATTGGCTTAGTGTACCTAGGCTGTATTATTCACGTTTTAGTGTTGGGTGGCGGCTTTGTAGGCTTACTAGGCAAGCTTAATCCACAACGTTTTTATAAAGGTATTATTGAAGCGCAAATTATTGCTTTTACCACCACAAGTAGCTCAGGTACTTTACCTGCCAGCATTAAATGCGCCACCCAAAACTTAGGTGTATCACGCACTGTATCAAGCTTTGTACTGCCTGTAGGCGCCACTATTAACATGGATGGCACCGCTTTATACCAAGGCGTATTAGCACTGTTTATTGCCCAAGCCTTTGGTATTGACCTCACCACAACAGATTACTTAACCATTATAGCTACAGCTACTTTAGCCTCTGTAGGCACCGCTGGTGTACCCGGTGCAGGCCTTATTATGCTTTCGCTAGTACTGACTACCGTTGGCTTACCACTTGAAGGCATTGCAATAGTTGCCGGTATTGACCGAATTTTAGATATGGCGCGCACCACCATAAATGTAACTGGCGATTTAATGGTTACTTTATTAATTGGTAAAAGCGAAGGCGAGCTTGACGAAACCCTTTACAACCAAGATAACACAGCGGCTCAACCCGCTAAGCAATAACCCTCGATTTAGTAATTTTATAGAGAGCAAACCATGACTAGTAAACTTATATATTTACCCGTTGCATTAGGTGTTATTGCCTTAGCTAAACCTGCCCACGCAGATATTACAATTGAAGGTTTAAATGGCCTTGAAGCCGTTAAGCTATTTGGCGATATGCGTATGCGCTTTGAGCGCACCGAAGGCGATACAATTGACTCAACAAGCCGCGCCCGTTTACGTGCCCGATTTGGTATTAAATACGCAGCTACCGATAACTGGTCAGCGCAAATGCGCTTTAGAACAACCTCAAGCCAACACGATTCAACCCATCAAACTTTTGGTATCACCGATACCAGCGATAACGATGACTTTGGTTTAGACCGCGCCTTTATGAAGTACACAGGGATTAGTAACACCCAAGTATATATTGGTAAAGCGGCCCCCGTTTATATGCATTCATCAGAGCTGCTTTTTCGTGACGATATAGCGCTAGAAGGTGTACAAGCTAACTGGAGTAACAATACGTTTAGCGTTAATGCGGGGCATATTATTCTTGAAGAAAACGTCGATAATGGCGAAGGCAAGCGCGATGCTAGCTGGCAACAGCTACAAGGTGTTTATGCTACAAGTTTTAATAACATTAACCTTAAAGCCGGTATTGGCGGAATTTTTGTTAGCGCCTCAGATACTGCCTATGCCAGTGCTGAGTCGGGTCTTGATGATGACCAAGCAGGCAACGTAATGACCTATAACTTTGATGTACGTTATGGCGCAGTGCGCTTTGCAGCCGATTACTACACAAGTGAAGCCGACAGCGAAAATACAGCGTTTACTGTACATGCTCGTTATCAAATTAATAAACAGTTTGGCCTGCGTTTTTACGTGCTACGTACCGAAGCCTATGCATTACCTATGAACGGCGCGTTTACGCAAACTAATACACCGGGTTCTTATACCAATATTAAAGGCACACGCGTACAGCTAGATTACAAAATTGCAGAGAACCTAAATGCCGATTTAAGATGGTTTAGCGTGGATAATATTAATAACGATATACCCACTAACAACAATGGCCGCGATCGCATTCAAGTAAACCTAAACATGAAGTTTTAGTACTAAGGCATGTTGACCAATCGTGATTAAAATTACAGTAGTGAGTTTAGTATTTAGCAAAAGCGATTATTAAGCCCACTCGCTTAAAAGCCAAGCGCCTTGCTTAAACTGCCCTAGCTTGAAAAACTTTAATCTACACAGGTCAACATTCTCTAAATAGGCCCAACCAATAAAAGCGATTTAATAGCCGATATTAAATCGCTTTTATTTTATTAAACAGCCTTAAAAAGACATAACTGCCTTACAAAAAACCTTAATTAACAATTAATTTATTCTTATTTAGTTTAAAGTATAAATAGATAAGACTTAAAACCATGATAAATTCGTTAGTACCTAATTTATATAAAATTAAAATACAGACTATAGTCCCCTGCTGCCAACTAAAAACAACCTTTTTGCGGCTGTAAAAGGAACATAAACGCCATTTTATTTGTACTGTTTAGACAATTTACTAACGCACTACCACAACTAAAAAATGCAGAGGTTTACTCACTTGTTTATTAAACAAAACGCTTGGTTTTATGTATTAAAAATAGCGCTACTAAGCCTACTGGGTATTAATAGCCTAAACTGCATTGCACAAGCTAATTTATCGCAGCCTAAACAAATTATAGTGGGCGGAGATTTTAACTACCCTCCTTATGAGTTTATTAACGAAGATGGCGAACTTACAGGTTACAACGTAGAACTTAGTCAAGAAATAGCCGCTGTAATGGGGCTTAATATAAAAATAAAGCTAATGCCCTGGGCCGAAATAAGAGCCGAGTTTGACCGTGGAAATGTGGATATTTTACAAGGCATGGCCGCCACACCCGAGCGCACCGATCTGTATAACTTTAGCCCGCACACGTTTGTTAACCACTCTATATTTGCGCGCGACAATAGTCCTAAAATAACGCACTACAGCGAGCTTGAAAACTACCGCGTTATTGTACAAAGCAATGGCTCGGCATTTGATATGCTTAACCACTCAGGCTTAAACATTACCCTTATACCGGTTGAAACCCATGCCGATGCCCTGCGCTTGCTTGCCTCTGGCCGCTATGACTTTGCAGTAGTTTCAAACTTACCCGGTTTATATTTAAGTAAAAAGTTGGGGCTATCAAACATCACTGCTATTTCTAGCCTAGAAAGAAACCGGCTTTATGGCTATGCCACTAAAACCGCAGATGAAGCGCTGTTATCGCAATTTACTCAAGGCTTAGCTATTTTAAAAAACACCGGCCGCCAGCAAGAAATTTACGACAAATGGTTTGGCCCGTTAAACGTATCACCTTGGTCTAAAGCCGGCGTAATAGCGGGTATATGTGTAGTGGTGCTGCTACTAATTAGCACCGTGGTGATAATTTGGAACAAAGCCCTGCGCAAAAAAGTAGAAAGCCGCACCAAAGAGCTACAAGCCCAGCAGTTACAGCTACTTCATGCAGATAAAATGGCCTCACTGGGGGTACTGGTTTCGGGAGTAGCTCACGAAATTAATAACCCATGTAGTATTTTAACGTTAAATTTTCCGTTTATAAAAGAAGCCTTTGAAGATGCAACAGACATACTTGATGAGCATCAAGCACGCCAAGGCGATTTTCTTGTTGCCGGTGTAAGCTATCAGCGCTTTAAACATATGCTGCCAGAAATTTTAGACGATATGCACATTGCCAGTAACAAGGTAAAAGGCATAGTAGAGGATTTAAAAAGCTTTGCCGTAAAAGGTGAAGCATCGCATGAGAAAACTGAGCAGCTAGATTTAAACCTACTAACAAACCGCTCTATTCGCTTAGTCACAAATCAAATTAAAAACTCGACAAACCACTTAGAGGTTAACTTAGCCAACTCACTGCCTGCGTTTAAAGGCAGCGGCAGCCGCATCGAGCAAGTAATCGTTAATTTAATTTTAAATGCCTGCCAAGCGCTTGAAGACAAATCGCAAAAAATTATTATCACCAGCTATTTCCATACTAAACACAATCAGGTTGTGCTGAGCATTGAAGATCAAGGCGTAGGCATTGATCAACAGCACTTAATTAAGCTCACCGACCCGTTTTATACCACCAAACGACAATCTGGCGGCACCGGCTTAGGGCTTTCTGTATCAGCGGGGATCGTGGCAGATCACCAAGGCCAACTCACCTTTAAATCAACCCTCGGTAAAGGCACAAAAGTAAAGCTATCACTACCCTTATTACAACACGAGAGTGAACTATGAATACTAATTTATATCCTAGTTTTGAGGTCCTCATTTGTGATGACGACAACAGCTTTTTACGAAGCATATCGTTTGCAATAGAGCGCTACTGCGGCATTAACAACATTGTACAATGTAATGATAGCCGCGATGTAATTGCCAAACTAAACCAAGGGAATGTTCGCGTTGTATTGCTTGATTTAAACATGCCACATATCAGCGGTGATGAGCTTATAGCGCAAATTACAGAGCTTTTTCCGCATATTTCGGTGGTGATCATCAGCGGCATTAACCAAGTAGAAGCCGCTGTAAAATGTATAAAATTAGGTGCTTATGGTTATCATGTAAAAACAGAAGATCCAGAACGCCTAAGTAATAGCATAATGCAAGTGGTGCGTTTTCAAGAGCTAAACCTAGAAAACCAAGCCATGCGCGGCTATCTGCTAGAAAACCAAACAAGCCTGCATCCTGCGTTTTCTAAAATTATTAGTGTGGATCATCAAATGCATTCGGTGTTTAATTACATTGAGTCTATATCAAATAGCCAACAACCTATTCTTATAACCGGAGAAAGCGGCGTAGGAAAGGAGCTTATAGCCAGAGCCATTCACGAAACCAGTAGCTGCAGTGGCGAGCTTGTGTGCGTAAACGTAGCCGGCCTTGACGATAACTTATTCTCGGATACCTTATTTGGCCATAAAAAAGGCGCTTTTACAGGCGCTGAGCAAGCCCGCAAAGGCATGATAGAACGCGCATCAGGTGGGATATTATTTCTTGATGAAATTGGCGATTTAAACCTGGCCTCGCAAGTAAAGCTATTAAGGCTTTTGCAAGAAGGCGAATATTACCCAGTAGGCAGCGATACCCCAAAGCGCATCAACGCCCGCATTATTGCAGCCACCCACCAAAACTTACTCACTAAAAAAGAAAACGGCGAATTTAGAAACGACTTATACTACCGTTTAAAAATTCATCATGTAAATATTCCGCCGCTTAGGGAGCGCAAGCAAGATATAGCCTTATTACTCGAGCACTTTTTAACGCTTGCCGCACAAGAATTTAATAAACCGGTGGCAAGTATTCCAAAAGAATTATTAATTTTACTCGAAAACTACGCTTTCCCAGGCAATATAAGAGAGCTGCGCGCCATGGCCTTTGATGCAATGAGCACCCACCAAAGTGGCGCCCTGTCTATGAAAGCGTTTGAAAGCGTACGCAGCGCCGTGCCCAAATTAGATATGCAAGCCCAGCTTGCCAAGCCGTTATTTGAGTCAACATCAACGCTACCCACTTTAAAACAAGCCGCAGAATTACTGGT
>Ga0209121_10003705_pt1 | contig 14619 bp, 15 predicted proteins | sample Cruoilmetagenom3_FD_187292 | JGI IMG/M metagenome (GOLD analysis project Ga0209121, IMG submission 187292) | Oil polluted marine microbial communities from Coal Oil Point, Santa Barbara, California, USA - Sample 3 (SPAdes) (version 2) | ecosystem: Environmental > Aquatic > Marine > Oil seeps ...
ATGTTAGACGATAACAATAATTTACATTTATAAGATTATTCTTTTTGCAATGCTCTTAAAACAAGAATTCCTATTCTCGCAATAATAAAAGTAAACAAGCCAAAAACTGCTGTTAGCAAAGAGACTTTTAGTCCGCTAGCAAAAACCGAAGGATCAGGATCTCCCATAGCTTCTACAGAATCGAAAGCTGAAATTAAACCTATTACAGAAGCAAAAAAACCAATTACTAAACCTAGAAGACTACTGTCTGTTGCTAGTTTTATCATTTTTTTGGAAACAACACTTTTCTTTTTTAAATTAAGAAAACCTTTAATTAAAAAGAAAATAGAAAGTAGTAAACAGATTAGAATTAAAGACATCATAAAGGATCCTCCTTCTTGAAAACGATCGGCAAATTGCAAGGCTAAAAATTTCATAAGTATTGGTTTTAGAATTAAATATAAAACAAACATAATTTAGTTTCTTCGTTTGATAATTAAAATGCGATGGATTACCAATTTAACATCGGAATTAACCTCCATGTTAAAACAAGTACTAAACCTGTTATTCGTCTACAAAAAATATAATCGCACAAAAAATATAGTATTATTGTAAATTACTGATTCTCGATACAAATTTCTTGTTTAAAAAAACATAAAATTCACTCGAATTGACAAAATGTAAACCAAAAAGACAACGGAGAAATTAAATCAATAGATGTTTACCAAAAAAGCCATTTTAAATAAAATAGGACAAATAATACTTCATCTTATTTTCTGGGGTGTTGTGCTCTTGTTTTTTACTTATTTTTTTGGTGTTGGTAGCAAAAACTATGAAGAGACCTTAACGTTTTCGTTATTTCTATTGCCAATAACAATAGCAACAACCTATGTTTCTATCTATAAACTAATCCCAGATTACCTAGTCACCAAACGGTACTTTAGGTTCATTCTATACAGCGTATACACGATAATTATTTCGGGATATTTAATTATGGTTTCCGTTTTTTTTAGTCTGATATATATATCCAATTTTAAATATGCAGATATGAATCCTTTAACTAGGAATATCATTTTAATTACCACAGCAGTTTACATAGTAGTTGTTTTGGTTAGCGCTTTTAAATTATTAAAATTGAATTTGAAAAATGCCGAAAAAACAAAAGCTTTAGAAACTAAATTTCTTGACAGTCAGCTAAAATTAAAAGAACAAGAATTGCACTATTTAAAAATGCAGATTCATCCACATTTTTTATTTAACACCTTAAATACCATGTATGGTTTTGCTTTAAAAAAAGCAGATGAAACGCCAGAAATGATATTAAAACTTTCCAATTTATTAGATTACTTACTGTATCAAGTAGATAAACCTTTTGTGCTTTTAGCAGATGAAATTAATCATATAAAAGATTATATCGCTTTAGAAAAAATGCGTTTTAATAACACCTTAGATATTACTTTTAATAACGAAGGCATTAACGAAACTACAAAAATAGCACCCATGCTTTTGCTTCCGTTTATAGAAAACAGTTTTAAACATGGAAGTATAAAAAATGGCATTCTAAAAATTGAAATTGATTTAGCTACCACTCCAGAGAACATTCTATTTTCCATTAAAAATACAAGCGCTACTCTCGATAAAGCGAATAAAGGCATCGGTTTGCAGAACATAAAAAAAAGGTTAGATTTACTCTATAAGAATAAGTACGACTTAAAAATTGATGTTTCAGAAAACCATTTTAAAGTAGCTTTAAAACTAAATACCGACTAATTGCAAGATCAAAATTACATAAACTGCCTGATTGTAGATGACGAAGCTATCGCTCGAGAAATTATTGCTACGCATCTTTCTAAAATCGACAATATAAACGTTATCGCAAGTTGTAGTAATGCGATGGAAGCTTTTAATACCATTAGTAATCATACCATCGATTTGGTTTTTCTGGATATTAATATGCCTGAGATTTCTGGAATCTCTTTTGCAAAATCGATAAACAAAGACATTAAAATTATTTTCACCACGGCCTATAGAGATTATGCGGTTGAAGGATTTGAGTTGCAGGCTGTAGACTACCTATTAAAGCCAATTCCGTTTGAACGATTATTAAAAGCAGTAAACACGTATTTTGAAGTTTATAGTAAGGCAAAAGCAGAGTCTCCAAAAGAAATAGAAACAGTAGATTTCATGTTTGTACGCTCTGAAAGACGTATGCTAAAAGTAGATTTTGAGGCAATTTTATATATTGAAAGTTATAGCGATTATATAAAAATTCATTTAGCAAATGAAACTATAGTTACTCGTGAAACCATTAGTGCTATTGAAGCAAAGTTACCTTCCAACAAGTTTTTAAGAATACACAGATCGTTTATAATTTCTTTGCAAAGCATCACCTCCTTTACCAATGAGCATGTTACTATAAAAGAAAAAGCCTTACCAATAAGCAGAAGCTATAAAAAGGAGGTTTTAGCGTTATTGGAAAAATACTAGAAAAATAAAAACGACCAACTTAAATTACTTTTTGTAATCAAGTTGGTCGTTTTCTATAATGAGATTCCTGCTTTCGCAAGAACTTGTGTTAGATATGTAAAGCTCTATTATCTGTTGCAGCAAGAGCTGCTTCTTTAATAGCTTCTGTAAATGTTGGATGTGCATGAGACATACGTGATACATCTTCTGCAGATGCTCTGTACTCCATAGCAACAACTGCTTCTGCAATCATATCTGCTGCACGAGCACCAACCATGTGTACTCCTAAAATTTCATCAGTAGTTTTATCTGCAAGAATTTTAACAAATCCGTCTAAATCCATACTTGCTCTACTTCTACCTAAAGCACGCATAGGAAATTGTCCTGTTTTATAAGCAACTCCTGCTTCTTTTAACTGCTCTTCTGTTTTACCAACAGAAGCAACTTCTGGCCATGTATAAACAACACCAGGAATTAAGTTATAATCTATATGTGGTTTTTGACCTGCTAAAGTTTCGGCAACAAAAACACCTTCTTCTTCAGATTTATGTGCAAGCATTGCTCCTTTAATAACATCACCAATAGCGTAAATATTAGATGCGCTAGTTTGTAAATGCTCGTTTACTTCTACTTTACCTCTTTCGGTTAATTTTACTCCGGCAGCTTCTAAATTTAAGCCCTCTGTATAAGCATGACGACCAACAGAAACTAAAACGTAATCTCCTGTAAAGGTTACTTCTTCTCCTTTTTTATTGTCTGCTTTTACAATCACTTCATCACCAACACGCTCTACAGATTTTACTTTGTGAGAGGTATTGATTTTAAATTTCTGTTTCTTTAAAACTTTATTTAATTCTTTAGAAACTCCAGAATCCATTGTTGGTAAAATTCTATCCATAAATTCTACAACAGAAACTTCTGCACCAAGTCTTTTATATACTTGACCAAGCTCTAAACCTATAACTCCACCACCAATAACAATTAAATGCTTAGGGATTTCTTTAAGTTTTAAAGCTTCGGTTGAAGTGATTACACGTTCTTTATCTAATTTGATAAATGGTAATGTAGACGGTTTAGATCCTGTAGCAATAATGGTATTTTTTGCTTCAATTTCTGTAGTCTCTTCTCCTGAAATTAAAATATGAGTAGCATCTTTAAAGCTTCCTAAACCTTGATACACATCAATGTTATTTTTTTTCATTAAAAAATCAATTCCACCAGTGGTTTGATCAACAACAGATTGCTTTCTAGCTATCATCTGCTCTAAATTTACTTTAATATCACCAGGAATATCAATACCATGTTCTTCAAAATGTTTAACAGCATCTTCGTAGTGATGCGAAGAATCTAAAAGTGCTTTACTAGGTATACAACCAACATTTAAACAAGTTCCTCCTAGTGTAGAATATTTTTCAATAATAGCAGTTTTCATGCCTAATTGTGCGCAACGTATTGCTGCTACGTATCCTCCAGGTCCTGAACCTATTATTGCTACATCGTATGACTTCATATTTTTATTTTTCTAAATTAAAAAAGATGCTTTACCAACCTAAGTGTGACAAAGCGTTAAAATTGTAAAACAAAAGTACAACATTGATTTATGAATTGCGAATTACAATTCATGAAATTTGTAAGAATAATTTAAATTAGAAGAAAAAAAAAAGCCTATTCGTAATATTTCAAAACTAGTAGCTTTTTGAAACGGAATAGGCTAGTATATAACTGATTAATAGCTATACAAATAACTAACTTTTTTTAAATACACACAATACTCAATTTGAGTAATTTTTAAAAAACTTTTAAATTAAATTTTTATTGGTTCTTAACATGCCTAACAATTCTCCTGTAGAAGAAATATTTAATTTTTTAAGAATGTTTCTTCTATGTGTATCTACAGTATGGGAACTAATACTTAGTTTTTCTGAAATTTCTTTACTTGTATTATTTAACACCAATAAGCGTACAACGTCACGCTCTCTATTACTTAAACCTCCTTCTAATAATTTTTGCGAATGGTTATTAAAATAAATGGTTTCATATTCGTTTTTATTATTTAGCAATTTTGCCGAAGCTGTTATTTGCATTTTAATATTAGGATCTAAAACAGTGTAATGTGCTAAGCCTATAATAGGTTTCATTTCTGAATTAAAAGCTATAGGTGTTGTATTTTGAACAATATTTACATAATCTCCGTTGGCATTTTTAAACCTATAGTTCCAAGTATAATTTGCTTTTTGCCTTTGTTCTGCATTTATTCCACCAATGGTAAACTCCATTAAACTATTTAAAGCACTTAGCCACACATCAATATCATCTGGATGAATTCTACTCCAAAAATAACGCATTCCTTTTGCCTTTAATTCATTAGCATCAATACCTATACAAGAATTAAAATTCTTACTGATATACTCAAAAGTAAGATCTTGTGTATTTGTAATACAAAAGAAGGTTGAGCTATACGGAAGATAAAAATCTAAATCTATAATTTTTTGAATATGCGTCTCTAAGGAAGGACAATCATAAGACTCAAAAATAGATTTATAAAGTTTTTTTATTTTGGAATATTTCATAAAACAATTTATTGCAATAAACGTATTTGCAGCAATTTATGAATTTATTTTTAAGTAGGAAAACCTAACATTTCTCCCATTCCTACAGTAAACAACCAGCAGCCATAAATAGCATGCTCAATGGTTACTAAAATAGTTGATCTTGACTTGTTATAAGTAAATGCAAATAACAAACCACCAAGAAAAGTTAATATAATTACCAAGCCGTTTTTAAAAAACAGATGAGCCATAGCAAAAACAATAGCGTTTATTAGTATTAGCCCATTAGTATTGTAGAATAAATTTTTATAACGTTGAAAATAAAAAGTTCGATATACCAATTCTTGCGGATACACAGAAAAAATGCTGTAAGCAAACAAAATAGCCAACCACAAAAGAGGTTTTTGTAGCACCACACTAAAAAGACTTTCTTTGCTTGTAAACCACACAAAAAGTATGGTTAACAATGCTATAAGTAGCATTTTTAAAAGGGTCATTTTCCAAAAACGCATCCAGTTCAGGTTTTCGCTTATTTTAAACTTATTCTTTTCTACTTTAAGTAAAAAATAAACGACATAAACAAAACCAAGCAAGCCTAATGTTAGCTTTATTATAAAAGAATAATTAAATACAAAACTTACAGGAAGGATTATAAAAAGGATTAAGAATTCTATATATCTATAAATGTTGGCTAGCATAATTAAATATACAAAAATTACTGCTACAGATAACAATTAGAAATATTAGCTTAAAGCAAAAAACCTATGGCATGTTTTTGTTTGCTATAGCTTGTAAAATAAAGTCTAATTCTGGATCCTTATTCTGTTTTCTATCTTGAATAGTAGGCAAAATTTTGTAATCTGGTTTTACACCATAACCTGCTGGCTCTTGCTTAAAAGGTGTTTCTATCTGCATTAAACCAATTCTTATTTTTAATTTGGTTTCTGGCAATTCATATATTTTAAAAATACCTGCTACTGTAGAGTTATATGCTCCTCCTGTTTCTTCACCAACAAAAACAGCTCTTTTATTTGCTTGTAATTGGTTAGACAATATAGAAGATGCAGAAAAAGAATGTCCATTAATTAGCACATAAACGTCTCCTTTAAAACTATTACTTTTAGGTGTTGTTTCTTTTATTTGTTTAAAGTTATAGTACAACTTGCCATTCTCTTTTTTGGTTTTAATCAAGTTATGCGTAGCAATTATTGGCGAAAATACACCAAGAAAAATTTTAAATCCTGTAGATGTTGTATTAGACATAAATGCCTTTAAATAAGGGATTCTAGTGTTTACTTCTGCTGGCTCTAGAAATTGAAATGGTTTTTCTGCTAAGTATGAATACAACTCTGTTATTTCTGCAAGACTTCCTCCTCCATTATTTCTTAAATCAAGGATTAAATTTTCGGTTTTTGAAGAATCTATTTTCTTAAAAACTTCTTCATAAAAGGGTTTATATTTTCCACCCATAAAGCCTCTTATTTTCATGTAAGCAACAGTACTGTCTTTTCCTATAAATTCTATATTTCTAGTATATTCCTTTCTAGACTTATTATAACCATATAGTTGATTATGCTTTCGTTTTACTTTTGCTTTTTGTTTGTTTTCCTTACGTTCTGCTTTTGTTAGCTTAACTTTCGCCTCCTTTTTTAACGTATCACTTACTATAGTGTCTTTCTTTTTTTTATCCTTATTTACATACTTAAACGCTCTATTAAATATAGAGTCTTCCTTTTTAAAAGTAACGTGTAAGCTATCTATAAAATATTTATCACTATTGTAATAAGAAGCAAATCTCTTCCCTAAAACTCTATCATATAAAGTAGTATTATATCCATCTGAAGTTATTAAGTTTTTGTATTTATTTATTATATCTGTAATAGAATCCTCTTCTATTTTAACAACTTCACTTCCTATAAGAAAAGAGTCTTTAGACCTTGTATTAATTACTAATAAGGTATCTTGTAAATAATCAAAATCTAAATTATTAAACGTAAATTCTTTTTTAGTATATGCTTTATATTCCTTTCTTGTAAAATGTTTTTTTGGAGCAAAAACACTAATATGGCCTTGCTTAATAGCGCCAATAACCGGATAAATTTTAGCATAAAACTGATAACTTGTAAGAGGCTTATCGATACTTTTTTTTAGACTATCAAATTTATAATCTAAACGTTCTTCACTAATGTATAAATTAAGATTAGGATGTAGTTTTTTAAGCTGTGTATATGCTTTATCTACGTCTTTATGCAAAGACTCTACACTGTGTAAAGATTGTATTTGTTGATTAAATTTTTCTGCACTAGAGCAAGAAGTAATAAGTATTGCTATTATTAAAAGAAAGAAACAATTTTTCATTAAAAATAAGGTAAGGTTTTCATTTGGTTTTTAAATATAGTGTAATTTTAATTTGAACACCTTTACTTTCAGGTTATTTAATAAAAAACACTTTAAATTTTTATACTTTTAATTTTACACATTTATTGCTGTTGTATGCTTTACTTGATTAATTACAAACATACTATGCGTACTACCAATATGATTAATTTTAGTTAATCTATTAACCATAAATTCTCTAAAAGCTTCCATATCTTTCACCAATACTTTTAAAAGATAATCATAGTCACCACTAATGTGGTAGCACTCTAAAACTTCTTGTAAACTGGTTACTTCCTTTTCAAATTTTATTACATATTCTTGTGTATGCTGTACAAGCTTTACATGGCAAAAAGCAACAAAAGATTTATTTACTTTTTCTTTATTCACCAAAGCCACGTACTTATTTATTACACCTTGATTTTCTAGCTTTTTAATTCTTTCATAAACTGCTGTAACAGAAAGATTAAGCTTATTAGACAACTCTTTATTGGTTTGTTTACTATCTTGTTGTAAAAGCTGAATTAGTTTTTGGTCTATTGCATCAAAAGTCATTTCGAAAAATTTTCAGTAAAAACAGAAATAATTCTATTTAAAATTAATATTAAACTACTAATATAATAATTAATAGATTTAAAATCTAAATAACACAACATCTATTGATTATTAATCTAAATAAATAGAATTTTACAACCATATTAACTAAATCAATTCTTTATTATGGCTTTTAAACCAGCAAACAACATACAAGACTTACAATATTTTGGAGAATTTGGAGGTGTAAACCCATCTATTTCAGACTCCTCAACCTATACTTTTTTATCAGCAAAAACAATGTTTGATACTTTTGAAGGTAATGCAGATGGATGTTATTTATACTCACGCCACTCTACACCTTCAAATCTTTATTTAGGAGAAGCACTTGCTGCTATGGAAGGTACAGAAACAGCCAACGTTACTGCATCTGGAATGGGAGCTATTACACCTGTTATTATGCAATTATGTGGTTCTGGAGATCATATTGTTTCTAGCAGAACTATTTATGGAGGAACCTACGCTTTTTTAAAAAACTTTACACCTCGTTTTAATATTGCAACTACTTTTGTTGATATTACCAAACTAGATGTGGTTGAAGCTGCTATAACACCAAACACAAAAATAATTTACTGTGAGTCTGTAAGTAACCCTTTATTAGAAGTTGCAGATATTGCAGGATTAGCCAAATTAGCTAAAAAACACAACCTTAAATTGGTTGTTGATAATACATTTTCTCCATTATCCATTTCACCAGCTGCATTAGGTGCAGATATTGTAATACACAGCTTAACAAAATTCATCAACGGTTCTAGTGATACTGTTGGTGGCGTTGTTTGTGGTACACAAGAATTTATTGATAATTTACGCAATGTAAATGATGGTGCATGTATGCTTTTAGGAAGTACTATGGATAGCCTACGTGCGGCTTCTATTTTAAAAAACCTAAGAACACTTCATATAAGAATGCAACAACATAGTTTTAATGCTAGCTATTTAGCCGAAAAATTTGAAGGTTTAGGTCTAAAAACAGTATATCCAGGTTTGACCTCACATCCTTCGCATGCTTTATTTAAATCTATGATGAATGACAAGTATGGTTTTGGCGGAATGCTTACCATTGATGTTGGCTCACTAGATAAAGCCAATGCCTTAATGGAAATGATGCAAGAAAAAAATCTTGGATATTTAGCGGTAAGCTTAGGTTTTTATAAAACGTTGTTCTCAGCTCCTGGAAGCTCTACTTCTTCAGAAATTCCGGAAGAAGAGCAAAAAGAAATGGGATTAAGTGATGGGCTAATTCGTTTTTCTATAGGATTAGATGCAGACATAGAACGCACATTTAATAATATGAAAACTTGCATGTTAGCCTTACATATTATTTAATACTAAAATTATATTTTGAGATAAAATAAAGGTTTGAAGAAATTCAAGCCTTTTTTTGCATTTGCATACTTTATCGTAAAATCGTAACATTACACTTCTTAAACTAATAATATACATGCACAAAGACGATAATCTTTCCGAAATTAATATTCAAGACCAAAAAATAATGGAAAACAAAGAGCTTAATATATGGGAAGCTCTTATACCTGTTGTAATATTAATGAGTTTATTAGCTTACAATATCTTTTTTGCAGAAGGAGAAATGTTTGGAGAATACTCCAATCAAATTATTTTATTAATTGGTGGCTTTGCTGCTTTTATTGATGGCTTATATAACAAAGTTTCGCCTTTAGTAATGGTAAAAGAAATTGCAGAAAACCTTAAAAGTGTCTTTGTTCCTATCATGATTCTTTTTCTTGTTGGTGCATTAGCAGGAACTTGGCTTATTAGTGGTGTCATTCCTGCCATGGTGTATTATGGTTTACAAGTATTAAGTCCTGCTATATTCTTACCAGCTTCGGTAATTATTTGTGCTATTATTTCTATTGCAACTGGTAGTAGTTGGACCACCTCTGCAACCGTTGGTATAGCACTAATTGGTATTGGTTCTGCCTTAGGTATAAACCCAGGAATGATTGCAGGTGCTGTAATTTCTGGAGCATATTTTGGTGATAAAATGTCTCCGCTTAGTGATACCACAAACCTTGCTCCTGCTATGGCTGGAACAGATTTGTTTACGCACATTAAATATATGACCATGACCACAGTACCTACACTTATAATAACCTTGATTGCTTTTTCTATTATGAGTGCTAATACAGAAACAACAGGAAATGCAGATATCACTGGATTATTAACGAGTATAAAGGCCACTTTTAACATTACACCTCTTTTATTTATTGTACCTGTAACCGTTGTTGCTTTAATACTATTAAAAACAAAACCTTTAGTAGCTTTAACTTCAGGTGTGCTACTAGCAGCTGTTTTTGCTTTTATTTTTCAAGCAGATGTACTTAATGCATTATCCGATTCTAATGTATCTGCAGTTATAAATGCTATTTTTACAGACACACAAATTACTACAGATAATGAAAAATTAAACGATTTATTTAGTGCTGGCGGAATGCAAGGTATGGTTTGGACCATCTTATTAATTTGTTGCGCCATGATATTTGGAGGTATTATGGATGCTATTGGTGCCTTATCAAGAATAACTAAAGAACTTTTAAAACTTGCAAACTCTGTATTTGGTTTATTTGCTAGTACAGTAATTAGCTGCTTAGGATTAAATGCCATAGCTTCCGATCAATATTTAGCTATTGTTATTCCTGGAAAAATGTTTAAAAAAGCGTACGAAGACAAAGGTTTGGCTCCAGAAAACTTAAGTAGAACCTTAGAAGATTCTGGTACTGTAACCTCTGTACTTATCCCTTGGAATACCTGTGGAGCATACCAATCTAGTGTTCTAGGTGTTGGAGTTGGTGAGTATTTTGTCTACGCAATATTTAACTGGCTTAGTCCTTTTACAACCTTATTTTTTGCTGCGCTTAACCTTAAAATAAGACAACTTAAAACTAAATAACTGTAAATTATCACATTTACATTTTACTATAATAAAAATTTATAGCCTAATAAGATTTTAAAATTTTATTAGGCTTGTTTTTTTATGCTTCAACTGTATCTTTGTCTACTGAAAAAACAATGTATTAATTAAAAAATTTTTATAGAAATGGCTATAGTAGGAAAACAATTTCCAGATTTAAATGTAGACGCAATGAACGAAATGGGAGACACTTTTAAAGTGAACGTTCTTGAAGAAGCAAAAAACAACAAGAAAAAAGTATTATTATTCTGGTACCCAAAAGATTTTACTTTTGTTTGCCCAACAGAATTACATGCTTTTGAAGCTGCTAAAGCAGAATTTGAAAAAAGAAACACAATTGTTATTGGTGCTTCTTGTGATACTCCAGAAGTACACTTTGCATGGTTAAACACACCAAAAGACAATGGAGGAATTGAAGGTGTTACTTACCCAATTTTAGCAGACTCTAACCGTAACCTTGCTTCTACTTTAGGTATTTTAGATATCACTAATGAAAAATATAACGAAGAAACAGGAGTTGTAACTGTTGAAGGTGACAATGTAACCTATAGAGCTACTTACGTAATTGATGAGGATGGTATTGTACAACACGAAGGTGTAAACAACATGCCTATTGGTAGAAACGTAAATGAGTTTTTACGTATTATCGATGCTTTAACTCACGTACAAGAAAAAGGAGAAGTTTGTCCAGCAAACTGGGAAGAAGGAAAAGACGCAATGTCTGCTGATGCTAAAGCAACTGCAGCTTACTTAGCAACTCACTAAAAAACACAAATATTATGGTACAAGAATTAAGTCAAGATAACTTAAATGAAATTATTACTGCTAACAAAACCGTTGTTGTACAATATTCTGCAACTTGGTGTGGTAACTGTCGTATAATGAAACCAAAGGTTAAAAAATTAGCTGGAGAGTTAGAAGATATTACGTTTGTTATCGCTGACGCGGAAAAATTTCCGGAATCAAGAAAATTAGCTACAGTAGATAATTTACCAACGTTTGCCACTTTTAAAGACGGAAAATTTGTAAATCAAACACAGACAAACAAATTTGATGTTTTAAAAGAATTAGTTGACGAAGTAGCATAATATTAAAACACATTTCTGTCTTGGCAGAAATAAAAAATAAAACTATTTATGAAATTACCTGTAATAAAACACCTAACACAATTTATTGAAGACAATGATGAAGACTATATTGTTGAAACCATTGAAACTTTAGAAGCCTTAACCGAAGTTCCTTCATTAAAAGATGAAGAACTAGACGTTATTGGAGAGCTAATCTCTAATATGTATGGCGCTATTGAAGTAAATAAAATGATTAAAGATGGTGCCTCTAAAAAAGATGCAGCAAATAACTTTATGAAACGTGTTTTAGGTTCTATTGATAAATAGAAAATTGAAAAAGAAAAATTAGTATTTAAAACCACTTTGCACTTGCAAAGTGGTTTTTTTTGTTAAAAATAATTGGTTAACCAATTATTTTTCTAACTTAGTTAAAGCATTATCATTGTATTTCTACAATAATCCACTCTAATGCAAAAACTTATTACAAACAAAAACTAACTAATAATGACTAAACAACCTATTACAGCACTAGCAACATGTGTGCTACTAAGTATTTTTACAACATTAAATAGTTGTAAGAAAGAAACCAAACCAGCAGAAACAGCCAAAGAAGTAACTACAGAAAAAAAAGTGTACGCAAGTGATGTGATTCCGTTTTTTGATGATTGGAAATTAATTCTTGGAGATGGCTCCAACGCAGGAATTGCTAATAATTTTGAAAACAAAGATTTCTTTTATACTGTAAATGAAAACAACACCAATTGGGTAGTTTTTAAAGCACCTAATGGAGGAGACACACACGGAACCTCTAACAATACTAGAACCGAATTAGCGCAAATAAAAAAATGGTACCCAAAAACAGCTAATGATAAATTAACAGCAACACTTAAGGTTATGAATGTTTCTGCTACAGGTGATGCTCGTGTAGCTGCAACACACGCTGTGGTTGTAGGACAAATTCATAGTGCAGATGCCTTTGAGAACGAACCACTTAAAATATTTTACAAAAAGTTTCCAGGACACACCAAAGGATCTGTATTCTGGCATTATGAAATAAATACAGCAGGAGATGATAATTCTAAAAGATGGGATTATTCTTCTGCAGTTTGGGGAAACGACTTTTCTGTAGTTGGTACAGAAGAAAACACCTATCCAGAAGAACCTAAAGATGGTATTGCTTTAGGCGAAGAATTTAGCTATGAAATAGTAGTTAAAGATGGTATGATGCACTTAACCTTTACTAGTGAAGGTCATGAAACGAAAACCTTTACCAAAAACCTTATAGCTTCTGAATATGCTACAAAAGCAGACATACCTGAGCAAACAAAAAAATTATTTGTACCAATTGGTCAAGATGGTGTAGAACGCAAAGAAGCATACACAGGAGAAGGTTGTTTCTTTAAGCTTGGTGCTTACAACCAAACCAATGGAAAATCACCAGAAGTAAACAAAAACTGGTGTTCTGGAGCAGAAACACATAATGGAGATATACAAAAACAATATGCAGATGGTAACTATGCTGAAGTTTGGTTTAAAACCGCAAGCATAAGCGTAAGTGATGCTGCTGTATCTAATGAAGAATACTTCACTAAAAACGATTAAAAAAAACTGTAATTAAACCAATTACAATAAATATTTACCTAAAACCACTATACATTAACATAGTGGTTTTTTGTTGGCATATGCCCTTGAAATTATAAGATTTTTCCACTATATTCGTTTAACCACATATTAAAAATAGCAACATTAATAAGTAACAATACAAACAACACAATCATTAAACACAAAAAACAATGAAAAAAGTACTATTCTTAACAGGAGATTTTACAGAAGATTATGAAACTATGGTTCCTTTTCAAATGCTTGAAATGGTAGGCTATGAAGTGCATACCGTTTGTCCAGACAAAAAGAAAGGAGACAGCATTAAAACTGCAATCCATGATTTTGAAGGAGACCAAACGTACACCGAAAAACCAGGACATAATTTTGTATTAAATTACAGTTTTGATTCTGTAGAAGTAACAGATTATGACGGTTTAGTTATTGCTGGAGGACGCGCTCCTGAATATTTAAGATTAAATAAAAAAGTAATTGAAATAGTTCAGCATTTTTTTGAAGCAGATAAGCCTGTGGCAGCTATTTGTCACGGAATTCAAATACTAACAGCTGCAGATGTTGTAAAAGGAAAAAAACTTACAGCATATCCTGCTGTAGGGCCAGAAGTCACCTTAGCAGGTGGTCATTTTCAAGACATTCCTGCAGATGGCGTGTTTGTAGATGGTAACCTTGTTACCTCTCCTGCTTGGCCTGCACACCCAAGTTTTATAAGAGAATTTTTAAAAATTATGGGAGCAACTATTTCAATATAACACTCTAACACCTTCTTTATAAACCTGTTTTATATGTTATAAAGAAAAAATAAAATTAGTAAAACCACTTTGCTACAGCTTAGTGGTTTTTTTATGCTTTACATGCACTTATAAATATATTATCATGTGTCCTACTTCTTGTACTGCTTAGCGAATCAGACAAAAAATTAAACGTATAAAAACACAAACACCTTTATTGTCTAAAAACAGAAGGACTTACTCCTATATGTTTTTTAAAAAACCTAGAAAAACTACTCATAGAATCAAAACCTAATATAAAAGCCAATTCT
>Ga0209121_10003706_pt1 | contig 14617 bp, 13 predicted proteins | sample Cruoilmetagenom3_FD_187292 | JGI IMG/M metagenome (GOLD analysis project Ga0209121, IMG submission 187292) | Oil polluted marine microbial communities from Coal Oil Point, Santa Barbara, California, USA - Sample 3 (SPAdes) (version 2) | ecosystem: Environmental > Aquatic > Marine > Oil seeps ...
TATTTCACTTCTATATTTTTTAATCCATTTTTTTTTATTCACTTTAATTCCTATTTATAACACTATGTTATACTCTAAAAGATATTTTAAATCTTTCCCTTTTCCCTTCCCATCTTCTATTAGGAGAGAGTTTAAATAGTCAAGAAAATATACTCAAAGCTAATATGTCTCGTTTTTTAATTATAGACCCCATATTCATTTAACTTTTGGGATACCTGTTTCTAATAATGCGTGCAACTTTCCTATCCTCTTTACCATTTTATTCAAAACTATTCTATCCGGTATCTTCCTCTTTTCTTGGATATCTTTCCTTTTTATTAAAATATCATTAATATTTTTAAAAACATAAATATATGATTTTATATATGCACTATAGATAACATCTATTTTACCTATAAATAAGAAAAATAATACCTCAAATATGTTAATAATAAAGTTAATAGGTAAAACCCAAAGAAGGTTAATAACCTTATAATTTTTTATTAAAGTAATGAGATTATTTCTTTCCCCAAGATATCTTCTTTGTATACTTAATATAAATAATTGATCTTTTTGTTTTCTTGGTGATAATATTTCCCCTTTTTCATCTTTACTTACACCACCGGCTTTATGATATATAATCGCTGAAGGTAACTGTGATATTTTATAACCTACTAAATAGGTTCTCCAACAATAGTCTAAATCATCTTTATACATAAAATAGCTATCATCAAATCCATCTATATAAAAAAATAGGTACTTTCTGGTAAAAAATGCGGAACTTGGTGTAAAAAATATCTTTTCTTCTCTTCCAGGATATGTATAACCAAAAAAATCCATTCCAACACCACAATGATGAAATTCATCTCCCTCATAAGATAGCTCTTTACAAATACAAATTCCAATTTTATCATCCTCTTCACACTTATTAACTAGCTCTGAAATACAATTTTTATCAAGTTTTATATCAATATTTAGGAAAAAAAGGTATTTACCTTTTGCCTTTTCTGCTCCTATATTACATGCTTTTGCAGTACCCAAATTTTTCTCATTTTTAATAAGAGTATAGTCTTCCAATATTGGATCTATCCTGGATAACGAATCATCTGAAGAGGCATTATCAACAATTATAAGTTCAATGTTATTAAAAGTTTGATTTTTTATAGATTCAAGACATTTCTCAATAAATAGACTACCATTGTAGTTAATTAAAATTAGTGAAACTAATGGTTTTTTTGTTGTTAACTTCATTTATATTATTCCTTACCAAATAATTTTTTAATAATTTCATCCAACTTTTTTGCATGCTCGTAAAATGTATAGTTCTTTGCTACATCATAAGCTGATTTCCCCATTTCAAGAGCTAAATTATTATCTAAAAGAATTCTACTCAAATATAATACAAATTCATCAATATTTCCTTCCTCTGGAAAAAAGCCATGTTTTTCATGCTCAAACAAATCAGTTACTCCAGAACCTTTAGGAAATATTATTGGACAGCCAAAAGAAGCAGCTTCAAGACCCGTCATCCCAAATGCTTCAAAGTTTGGGTAAATCAATACTTTTGCCTTCGAGTATAACTTTTCAAGTTTATTTTTATCAATATATCCTAAAACCTTAACTTTGTTATCAAGATTTTCAGAGATTATCCTATTTTTAAATTTTGTCTTTTCATAATCTCTTAACCATCCCCCAGCAATGATAAGTTTATATCTACTATATACTTTATTTGATGCTTTTAATAATTCATTTACTCTTTTCATAATTTTTAGCAGAAAATCTGGATTTTTACCAGAATCCCATCTTGTAACAGATAAAATAATTTTTTCTCTTCTATTTTGGTATGTTTTAATATTTTTACAACCTGGATAAACTATAAACACCTTATCTTCATCAAAACTCTTCAAATTTTTATAATGAACCTTAGAACCTGTAATTACTGCAATAGAGTTTTTAACAATAAAATTATCTATAAAATAAGAGACAGGCTTTAAAATAGGAAAAAGAATCCTTAATGGTGTATTTGAATAAACTTTTTTTTGTATATATGTTACTGGATCCCAGATATACGCTATATAAGGTATATTTAATTTTTTAAGCAATCTAATTGCAGATAAACATGTATATGTCCCATGAGATATTATAAGATCATAATCATCTTTTTTTATTACTCTATCAATAACAAAAGGAGAAGTTATATGAAATGATGAAAAATAAGAGAAAAATGGAAATTTAAAAGATTTTTTAAAAATTGCTGGAAATTTATCTGACAAAAATTTTATTGTAATTTCATTATCAGTTAATTTTATCTTTTTTTTCTGACCAGTCCGTAATAATACTAATAAATCTGCTTGATAACCAAGTTTCTTTAGATATCTTACTTCCTCAATTGCTACTTTCGCAACACCACCTATTGATAACTGATCAATCAATACTCCTATTTTTAGCATTTTTTCACTATTCAAAAAATATTCTTAATTTTTTAAAAAATTATATATCTATTAATTTCAAATTTTGTAATTTTTAATAAAATAATAGAAAAGATTACTATAATAAAAAAATACAATATTTATATCTCTTGTTACAATTAAAACCTTCAATATTGTTATCTTTATTACAACATATTGGCATGATAATTAATGGTTTCTTTAAATTAACATTGGAAAATAAATTAAAGTTAGTCTTTTTTAAATCTACCAATAATAATTCCAACAACTCCAGCAATAGCTTCACATAATTTCATAAATAAAAAACCAAAAGTATGAATTGGATCTTTTACAAGCTTTCTCCAATTCCTAAAAAATGCTGGGCGGAATACAATATTAATCTGCTTTTTTGCAATTTCTGGATGTTTTTTTACATATTCAAAAAAGTTTTTGGAGTAATAGTATTTCTTTTTTATAGTCCTAATTAAGGATAAATCAGCTTCATTATGTCTTATTTGTGATTTTATTCTTGATATTTCATACCTTTTCCCAATTCTTTGTGGTAGATCCCAATCTTCAGGACCTGTAATTTGTTCATCATAACCAGTAAATTCAAAAAATGTATTTTTTTCAAAGAATCTTGCTGCTTCTATTGTCTCATCACCTATGTAGCAACTTCGTTCCAGCGCTCTACATTCTGCCCAAAAACTCTCACCATAGGATATCTCGGGAATTATTATTGCTTTAATATCCTTTTCGCTTTCTATTTTTTCCACGCACTCTGTTATAACATCCTCCATCAGCTCCATATCAGAGTCCAATATTAGTATATATTTACCTTTTGCTTTCCCTGCACCAAAATTCCTCTGTGCACTTCTTTCAGGACCTTTTTCAAAGAATTTACTTGTGTATCTAAGAGAAATCTCTTTTGTTTTATCATCTGAAAAATTATCAACAACAATAATTTCAATATTCTGATATGATTGATTTTTTAATGTTTTAAGACATGAACCAATAAATTTCTGAGAATTTTTTGTGGTAATTATAATTGATACCAATGGACTAAAGTCGTTCTCCATAATATAATACTTAACTTTTTTCTAATAATTAATACTTATAGATTAAAATTACTTTTCTCATATCATATGTGATTTTCTATAATTAATAATGAGTATAAAATTTCTTTTTCATCTTATAATAAGCTTCTTAAAATTTCTAAGGTTGTTTCTCCAGTTTTTTCGCAGATAAAATCTTTACTCCATTTTAATGCATTTTCTGATAATTTTTCCGCATAATCATCGTCTTTTAATAACTCGACTATATTAGCTGCCAAATCCTCTGCGCTATTTTTTCCACAGATTATGCCTGTAATTTTATTCTTCACAGAATCCCTCAGACCTGGCACATCATAAACAACTGCTGGTGTTCCCACTGAATTAGCTTCAGTTACAATAAGTCCCCAACCCTCACGAACAGATGTTACAATAATTACATGTGCTTTTCTCATTAATTTGAATTTTTCATAATCATCTAATTTTCCAAATAAAACTACTTCATCTTTTAAATTATTTGTCAAAACTTTATTTTTTAGATGTTTAATGTATTTCTCATCACCATCTCCAACAATCCACAGTTTCGATGAGGGTAATTCCTTCTTTATATTTATAAAAGCTCTAATACAATGATCGATTCTCTTTGATTTTTTTATCCTTCCTACATATATAATAGTTGGATCCTTTTCTTTTTTTATATCCAATAAATCTTCTTGAAAATCATGTTTTACACATTCAGGAATAATATATATATTTTTACCCTTAAACCCCAAATTTAATAAGCAATTCTTTGTTGAATTGGAAACTGTAATAGTAGGAATCTTTCTATAAAGCTTCAAAATTGATTGCTCAGAAAAATAGCCTAATAGATTAATAGGAAAATTTGCTTCATACCACCATATTTCTCTAGCTAATTGATGAATAAAAGCTACTTTTTTTTCCTTTGCATAAAGTGGAGTAAAAAATGGAACTGTATTTATCTCATCAACAATAATATCAAATTTATTTCTAAAATATCTTCTATAATATCTAAATGCCCACCATGCAACATTTATTTCCAATCCCTCTCTTATTATCTTTACTCCATCTATTGTTTCATTTGTTTTACAATTAGGAAAGGAACTTGTAAATAGAGTAATTTTATTACCCTTTTCAACCCAATATTTTGCACATTGATGAGTAATAAACTCAGCTCCACCTGCTCTAGGATTCTTTATATCTCTCCAGCTAAGTATTAATATTTTCATAAAAATTTTTACCAAATTTTATTATTTGTAGAAAAATATCCTACTAAATGAGGTATTAGTTTAAAATTTCTGAATGACATTAATTGTTATATCTCTATAATTAACTTAAAAATCTTAGAGAATATAAAAAATTTTCATAATTTATAGTAATTTAATATATATAATCTGTATAAAATTGCAGCTGTATCCCATAAAACATGAAATATTGCATTAAGACCTACACTCCTGAATTTCTTTGGTTTAAATACTAATTTCACAGGAGCATCAACAATCTTATATCCAAGTTTATGAATTATAAGTAAAAGCTCTAAATCAAATGCGAATCTTTTTACTAATATTTTTTCAAATGCTTTTTTGAGTGGCTCAAACCTAAACATCTTTAATCCTGTTTGTGTGTCTTTAATAGGTAGATTGAATAAAAATAATATTAGTAAATAATAAACATCGCTCATAATCTTTCTATACCATGGATAATCCACTACTGAATCTGGGTGTCTTTTAGAACCTATTACAACATCCGCTTTTTTCTCTTTTAAATTCTTGAATAATATTCCTATTTGTTCTGGATGTAGGTCTAAGTCTGCATCCATAAAAACCACTAAATCCCCACTAACATGTTCAAAACCACTTTTAATAGCAAAACCTTTACCCATATTTACATCACCACATCTAATAACCTTTAAAAAATTATTATTATCACTAGCATTTTTTGCTTCTAAAAATGTATTATCTTCACTACCATCATCAACCACTATAATTTCATATTTATTTCCAACTTCCTCAAATACCCTAACTGTTTCTTTTATGGTATAAGAGATATTATCACCTTCATTATATGCAGGTATAATTACTGATATTTTCCCTTTAAAATTTTTCAACTTACCAATCCTCTTGAAAATTTTTTAAGCTCAAATTTCACCACTTTTTTTAAGCTCATATATTTTCCTTCTTATTCTTTGCTTTTCATCCATAGCTTTAGAGTAAACAACCTTTTTTGATTTAAAGATACTTTTATCTTTAAATATCACTTTTAAAACCTTCCCATCCATATCATCAGGAATGGGAATTGAAAACATATGAAGTATTGTTGGAGCAATGTCAATTAACTTAGCATTATTTATCTTTTTATTCTCTGCTATATCTTTACCATAAGCTATAAATATACCATTCATTCTGTGACTTGCATTTTGATTCAATCCAATAGAACCAGCTTCAATTAATCTCTTATGACCAAAACTATTTACACTTACTCCAGCTCCTTCATTTATAGTAAAAATAATGTCAGGTGCTTTATCTATAAAAGGACCTGAATAAATTTCATTATGCTCTAAAATCTTTAAATTTATTTTTTTATCATTTAAATTTACTTTGTTTAATTTAAGCAATTCTTTAATAATTTTTTGTTTAATTAAATCATATTCATCACCTGTAACAATTCCATTTATATCCTTGCTTTTAGCATTTATATATATGTGATTAAATGGATTACTGTGAGGTAAACTATATGCTACAGTATTACTCCAATCAATTTTTTCCTTCATTCTCTCAAAAGGAATGTATTTAAAAGAGAATTTACTATATTGATTATATAAACTTCTTTTATCCATAAATTTTAATAGAAATTTTGCAGTAAAATCAAAAATGTGAAGTTTTGATAAGACCTTTGAAATATTACCAGATGAAATTGGCAATTTTGAAATTATACTTTTTTTCTGATTTTTTATTTTTAAAAAACCCTTATCCACTAACCAATCATTTACATTAAATTTTATATCCTGTATCCCAAATCCATGATCCGATATTAAAAACATATTATCCTCATCACTAAAATTTGAAATTATCTCTCCTAAAACAGAATCTAACTTTTTCCAATAATTCTTTATTGAATTCCTGTATTTAGGAGAAACTTTTGGATCATAATCTGGATGATTATAATCCATATGTTTCCACATGAAATGCTGTATTCTATCTGAACTTATAAATGTAATAATAAATAATTCAGGATTATATTTATTTAAAAGATAAAGAATTACTTTTTTTCTCTGAACAAGAAGTTTATCTATATTATCAATAAATTTCTGCTCTTTATTTAAATAAATTTGCTGAGGAACATCAATGATATATCCATTAGTCAATTTAATTAGTTCATTCTTTAAATGATTTGGGTATGTAAAATTTGATTTTATAGAAGGAGTAAGAAAACCAGAAACTATAAAGCCATTCACCTCTTTTGGTGGATAAGTAGTTGGTAAATTGAATACGCCAACTTTAAAACCGCTCTGACTCAATATATTCCAAAAAGTTGTAAATTTTGAAATATCAGTTGATGGTTTTAATGAATATTTATCCTTAACTCTAACTAAGAAGTCAAATATACCTAATTTTCCAGGATTTTTTCCTGTCTTGAAAGAGAGCCATGCTGGACATGAAATTGGAGGATGAACACTCTCCAGTTCTCCCCACACACCATTTTTAATTAGCTTTTGAAGATTTGGTAATACTCCCTCATCAATCCATGGAAGAAGTAGGTCAAAAGTAGCACCATCTAAACAAAAAATTATTTTTTTACTTTTCTTTCTAATCATTATTAAAATCCAATATTCTATAACCTCAAATATATTTTCACACACATTTGAAATAAGTAATCATATTAAGAAATATTAATAGATATAAATTTAAAAATCTCTTTTCTAAAAATATTTAAATTTGAAGTTAACTAAATTATCAAATTCCTAAAAATCAAATAAATACTTTATAGATTAATAAGTTCTTATTATCAAGCCATTTTCCTTTATCTATTACTTCTAAGAAGTTAATAGAATCAAACTTCTTTCTATCCTCTTCAAATACTAAAAAATATTTCACTTTATATTTCTTAAATAGTTTTTTTAAAATCATTCCTTCTGTGTCAATGTTATATATTGTTTTAATATCATTTTCTCTCTCTAATTGTAGCTGAGGAATATTTTCCTCATAAAGCTCATGTAACCACGGAGCATAAACAACATCTAATCCTGAATACATCACAAAAATCTTTGAAATTTCTGGAGGAATAGAGACAATATCTTTTTTATTGGCAACTTTTAGTAATTTATCTACCGCATTTTCATTGTTTCTAAATAGATATTCGTATCTAATCCCACTTATTGCACTAATTTCATAAGTCCATACATCAGAATTTTCCAAAATGGCTTTTGTTGTAATTGCAATATTTATAAGTATTAAAAATACACAAATTACTAATATATGTCTTCTTTGGATAGTTTTCAAAAAATTAATAAATAGCAAAACCATAATAGAAAGAAATATGTAAAGAACAAAGGAAAATCTATGTTGTCTAAATGGCATTATTGGATCCTGCTCACCTGTCATTAGATCAACTATAAATGTAAATAAAAAAATAATGGTAAGTGCTATAAAAATGGAAATAAAAATTTTTTTATATTTAATTTTTGGTAATAGAAAAATAGATGGAACCGAAATGATTCCAACAACCCCAAAGAAGTTTAAAAACCTTTTTATATTTAGTAGTACTGTCCACCTCTCATCTGATTGTTGCCAAACCAATAAATTTTTGGTTAATAAATCTAAAAATAATGGTATGTAATAAAGAAGCGAAACAGAAACTCCAATAAATAAGATAAATAGAAGATTTTTTATCAGTTTCTTTTTCTTGAAATTTAAAACAATCATAATGACAATAAAAACTATTGAGAAATAAAAAACATGAGCATGTATTGTTCCCAAAATCGCAAGAATAATTGATGAATATATTTTAAAAAATTTATTATCTCTTTCTTCAAATATTCTTATTATTGAATAAATAAAAAAAGGAAATAAAGTTATAGACATCTGTCTCATAAAAAGTCCTGGGAATGCCTGTTGTTGTGCAATGTTTAACACCCAACTTTCCCTCCAGATAAATTCATTTCCACCGTTTATACAAATAAAAAATGTTGAGAGTAACGAAAACCATAACTTATTTCCAATCTTATATCCTAATAAAGCCACAGCAACAGGCAGTAAAATTGCTTGAAATAAAACCAGGATAAATACTGTATCAAATATGTGAAAATTAAAAATTCTTTTTAAAACAGCAATAGCGGAATGCATTAAAAATGGTTGTAGATTTGGTGCAATATCATAACACCAGTGAGTTCTAATAAATCCATTCAGTAGTTGACGTGCATACATTATATGTCTAAAAAAATCATGCCTTTCAGCTAATAATGGAGCTATTATTAGAGGGCGAATAGAAAAATAAATATTTAAAGATATAATCACGATTAATGAGATAAAAAAAGCAACTTTTTTTGAATCTAAATTTATTATTAATTTATTTAACATTTCTTTTAAATATAGTAAATCTTTTTTAATTCTCGAAAAGGAAAAAAAAGTGATTATTATGAAATATATAGCTGCATATATATAAAAATAGAAACCATTTGAGAAAATACATCCATTGAAAAGTAGATTAACAATATAAGTAATAAGTGGCATTAAGAAAAAAAGGGCAGGACTGAGCAGAATCTTCTCATAGAAACTCAAATTTTCTTTCCATGAAAAGACATTGAGCATAAGATAACCAATAATAAAAATTGATAATGTTCCAAAAATCCCAATAAGAAATATCATTTTTTATTTTAAATAATAGCCTTTTTGTATATTCCTGAAGTTAAGTAAATATAATCAAACTCTTAATATTAAGAAATTTAATTATTTTTAAGAGAATCTTTATCAACTTCCTGCTCTTTTTTGTTATATGACATTTTTTCTACTTTTTCCGTTAGTATCGCTAACTTCTGGGCTAAAGTGGTTAGATTTTTCTGTAATCTTGATATTTCAATAGTAAAAAAGAGATTTACATATATTAGAAATAAGATTCCTAATAAAAAAATTGTTGTGATTGTATTAGGAAAACCTATTATTCTATTTATAAAGACAAAAAAATTTCTCCAAATTGATCCAACAAATAAAAATAAACTTACAATAACCCAAATAATAGAAAATCTATCAGTTAACTTTTTTCTTCTTATAAGAAAAAAAGTTAATATTAGAAGAATAAAGCTTGCTAAAATCCCAAAAATTTGTGGAAAATAATATCTCATTTTACTCTTTCCTTTTAAACTTATAGCTTAAAAATGTAATAATAATACTCAATAATATTTTATAAATATATGAAATTGGCTTAAAACCAAGATGCATTGATTCCCCATATTGCCTACTTCCGACTTCAATCGGAATCTCTTCAATATTAAAATTATTTAAGCCTAACAATATCAATATATCAGAATCAAAATACTCCGATGGTGAAAACCCTGATTCAATAAAGTAGGTATATGCTTTCCTGCTTAACATCCTAAAACCGGATACTGGGTCTGTAATATCCTTTTTTAAAATTAATGAGGTTATAAATGAAAAAAATTTATGACCGATAAAGCGAGAAATAGTAGTTTTATAATCAGATTTTTCTAAATACCTGGAACCAATTACAAGGTCCGGGTTATTTTCTTTAAATTTTTTAACAAATTTAATCACATCCTTAGCATTGTGCTGCCCATCAGCATCCATAAGAATAACTGCATTATATTTTTTAGAATCAGCATATAAGAAGCCAGTATGAATTGCCACTCCATAACCTAAATTGAATGGATGTGAGATTACATCCAGATCATGTTCTTTGACTATTTCTTTCGTTTTATCTATTGAACCATCATCAATAACAACCACATCACAAAATGGCAAATTTTTTAATACACTCTCTATTACATCTACAATACTTTTTTCCTCGTTATATGCAGGAATGATTATTAAGTAATTCTTCATTTTTTTATCTTTATTTATAAACTTTATATTAATTCATAGTATTCCAATATATCCATAGTTTTTAAAATCTTTTTAATAAATAAATTATGCCTATTATTTTTTAGAATTCATAAATACTAAAATTGGTTTTCTGCTAACTCTCAATCTTCTTATTAATCTCTTCAATAAAATCCTCAACACTTTTTCCATCATCAATTTTTAATTCCTTTGGTACCTCCTTATTCCTAATTAAATTAAAATGTTCAAGTGCTTCTTTATAAAGACTCTTATTATAATAAATATTTCCTAAAAGATATTGGAGTTGATAATTATTTGAAATTTTCTTTTCAGCTTTTAGTAACTCTATCAATGATTTCTCAAAGTCATCAATTTTATAGTATGTTCTTCCAAGACCAAAATGAGCTCCAAAATCACCTGGTCTCATTTTCCTTGCTTTTTTGTACATGTCGATAGCTTTATCAAACTCATTTCCTTTTTCATAGGTACTACCAAGGGCAATGATCGCATCAAAATAACCACTTTTTAATCTAATAGCACGAATTAAATACTTTTTACCTTCTTCAAAATTTTCTATTTTTGAATATAACCTGCCAAGTAGATTACATGCTTCATAATTAAGTTTATTAAAATTAATTGATTTATGTAGAATATCTATTGCGTTATAGTAATCTTTAGCTTCATATAAATTAATTGCTTCTTTATAATACTTTTCTGACAGATTTATATTATTTCTGAAATTAATAAAGCTTAAAACTGACGACAAGATAATAATAATTGAAAGAACTAAGAAACCTAAATTTATAAATTCCTTTTTACAACTTCTTTCCATCCATTCATAAAATCTGTAAAAATATTTAGTAAAAAAACCAAATACAATTATTAAAAGTGATAAATATAAAAACCTTACTCCTACAATCGCTTTACTAAAAAGAAAAAACAATATTGAACCTGTAAGTATAAAAAAACCTGTAACGTAGAAGTATTCTGTTTCGATCTTTGTATAAATGGAAAAAATTAAAAAAATTGCTAATAAAAACCAAATTATAATTAAATAATTATAGAAAAAATTTTCAGAGAAAGTTAGACAACAAATAATAAAAGCTAATAAAAATGAATAAATTGAATATCTATTTTTTTGAATATTATTAAAAATAATTTCTCTCATTTTACAACCATCATGTTACTCAATATTTCTTTAATAAATAAAAGGAATTAGATTGTTTGCTCAAAAACTATAAATTCTAATTATAAAGTATAATTACAAAAAAATAGTATAAATTATCTTAATATATTAAAATTTTACCTTATAAACTAATAAGTCTTTATTATTTATCCACTTACCTTTACAGCAATACTCTAAAAATTCAACTGAATCAAATTTTTGTTTATCCTCCTCAAAAGTTAATAAAAGACTGGTATTAGTTTTTATTAAAAATTTTTTTAAATCATCTTTTTTTATTTTTTCTTGATATATAAGATTTACTTCTCTTTCTCTATAGGTTTGAAAAGATGGATAATCACTTTGTGAAACATACAATATTTCATCTCCAACAAAAGCTGAATCTAAACCAACATAATATGGAATTAAGTTTGAAACTGAAGAAGGTGCTAAAATTATATCGTTTTTGTTTGCTTCTCTCAAAACTACATTTACAATATTATCTTTGTCTCTTAATATTTGTGCATCATTTCTGCTGTTGAAGCACAGTTCACATCTCCAATTAGATTGATCTAATACATTTTTTATAGAAATAAAGACAAATAAAATAATTAGAAAAACTAAAATAGATTTTATTAATGCATCTTTGTGAATTACTAATCGATAAATAAAAAAAACAGAAAAAATTGACAGAACTATACAAAATATTGGACCATATCTATGTTGTCTCCATGGCCATGTTGGGTCACGATCTTTTATCAGTAAAAATGCAAATGTTGTAACTATAAATATAATTAATAGTGCAATAAATATATTAACCCAAATTTTTTTAAATCTCATCTTATTAATACTATTAAAACTAAAAATTGCTATAATCCCTATTATGCTATATTGTGTAAGAAATCTCTCAATAGTTAAAATTGAAGTATTCCCTTTTTGAACAGCTAAATTTATTGATTTTTGAATAAACATTGAATACAGAAGTGGAAGATAAAATGGAGCAGTTATTAAAAAGGCAAAGATTAAAATATATATAAAATTTTTTACTGAAACTTTATCTTTAAAATTCATTAAGATAGTTATAATCACTAAAAGAACTAAGTAAAAAAAGATATTTCCATGAGTTACCCCTGAAAGACCTAATATTATCCCACTAAAAATTATAAAAAAAGAATTTTTCGATTCTTCATCTAATTTAAACATCAAATATAAAAAGAGGGAAAAAACCTACTATTATTTGACGAGGTAAATGAGATACTGCACTTATTTGCATAGCAGTATTGTAATACCAACTTTCACGTCCTACAAACTCCAATCCGCCATTTAATACAACAAAAATTAACAATAATAATGTTGCCCAATATTTTTTAAATATCTTATTACCTAACCGGATAATTACTGATGGCAGTAAAAAAGAGTGAAAAAAAACTAATACATAGTATGCATCAAAAATATGAATATTAAAAAGCTGCTTAATGAATGCTATTGATGTGTGAACCAAAAATGGATATGTACTTGAAAAACCCTGGTATGGCAAGTGACTCTGAGTAAAACCATTCAGAAACTGTCTTGAGTACATTATATGAAATAAATAATCTCCTACAAGGAGAGGGGAAATCAAAAGCGGCCTAATAGATATATAACCACAATAAATTATTACTATAAATATGGAGATTAAATATAGAATTCTTTTAATAGTCCAATACTCTAAATTAAATATCTTTCTTTTAATTTCTAAGATATCATTTTTTACATTCTTAAATGCAAAAATTAAATGTATAAAAATATAAAGAATAAAAAATGAATAAAAAATAGCTCGATTAGATAATATATTCCCATTAAAAATTAGGTTTAATATATAAAAAACATAGGGTACAATAAAAAAAGAAAATAAACTAAAAACTACCTTTTCTGCTAAATTAATTTTACTTTTTTTTATATAGCAACTTATTGTTATATAGCCAATAAGAAACAAAATAACAGCAGCAATTATTCCTAATAAAACATAGAACATTTTTTATTCCTAAAATATTGATCTCTCTATCTTTATGAATAATATTGTTATTGTATTATAATATATCCAATATCAATAACATTCTAAAACCACAAAAATATATTCAATATAATATAATTCTAAAATGCAAAAAGAAAAGGCTAATTATGAACTCAAAAAAAATAAAACCATCTTTCATAAAATACAATAATATTAAATTTATATTTGAGAAATATTTCAGGATTTTATCTGGATTTAGTGAAAAGATATTCATAATTTTCTTAGTAATTTATCTTATCCTGCTTTTGATAGAACAGCTCTGGGAGAATCCCTTAAAGGGATATATTGATCTGAATTATATTTTAATATTTCTTGTTATTAGTGGAATAATCTATAGTTTATCTATTAGAAAGGACAAAATTGCTTCAAAAAAATATGAAATAAAAAGGAAAGATATTTTTTTAATAATTATATTGGGTATAATAGGTTCTTATTTAATATGGTTAAGAATTAAAGAGTGGCAAATATTATCATATTTCATATCAATATCTTTAGGAATATTTATAATGTGCTTTCTTTATCTATTTTTAAAAAATGAATAAATTGATTAATAATTAAATTAGCTAAAATACTAATATCAAATTTATCAAATTATATAAAATGAAATTTTCAATAATAATACCTGTTAGAAATATAACTAATCATCTTAGAGAAACAATTAAATATTGTAAAGAGATTGACTATTCAAACTTCGAAATAATAATTTTACCTGATAATGAAATAAATGAAGAATTTGAAGAAGTTAAAACTATACCAACAGGAAAAATAACTCCAGCTAAAAAAAGAGATATAGGGGCTGAATACAGTTCTGGAGATATATTAGCTTTTATTGATGGAGACGCATTCCCTAAAAAAGATTGGTTAAAAAATGCTTC
>Ga0209121_10003707_pt1 | contig 14617 bp, 13 predicted proteins | sample Cruoilmetagenom3_FD_187292 | JGI IMG/M metagenome (GOLD analysis project Ga0209121, IMG submission 187292) | Oil polluted marine microbial communities from Coal Oil Point, Santa Barbara, California, USA - Sample 3 (SPAdes) (version 2) | ecosystem: Environmental > Aquatic > Marine > Oil seeps ...
CGGAAGTCCCTCCGGAATCGCGGGAAGCCCATTACTACGATGATGAGGATAAATAGAATAATCGAATAAAACAATAAAATCAAAAGGCCGGAAATAAAACTTCCGGCCTTTTTGTTCTGCGAGCACAATAGCGCTAATAAAGGCGGATTTACCCAGAAATTTGCAAAACAGAGGATAGAGAGAATTACCTGATTTCAACACCTGAGTAATAATACCGCAGGATATTTGTATAAGAATATCCCGATTTGGCCATCTCGCAGGCACCCCACTGACTCATACCCACACCATGACCATACCCTTTGCCGTAGAAACGGATTCCGTTTCCATCCTTATTGATTGTAAGGAGTGTACTTTTTATCAATTTTGGATCCACTTTTATTCTGAAGTGATTGCCACTGAGAGTTATCTCACCACGGCTATGCACTATTTTCATCTTTCGAACTCTGCCGGATGAACTTACTTCAACAGGAATTATATTATAGATGGTACCCACATCGACACCTTTGGCCCTTAAAGATTTGCTCATTCTGTTCATGTCAATGTATTGAGCCCATCTAAAATTCGGAGCCTTTGCACTGAAATCATCCAGGACACTTCTTAAATACGGAACATCAGCCGTCCAGACATTTTTTGCATCCTCCGTTACACCACCACTGTTTGCGTGAAAATACGCGAGAACCAGATGACCTTTGTGGAAAAGAACTTTCCCTCTCGTTTCATTGACCGCTCTCGTCGTTACTTCGTTTTCAACGTCAAAGCCTCCATATACCTGGGATGCTGTCGTTGCATAAACATCATAGTCCTTATCTCTGTTTTTTTCTTTCTGATAAAGGGCATAGGTCCTCGCTGCCACAGCCTGAGACTTGAGAGCTTCCATGGGCCATCGGGAAGACATCTCCTTTGGCACGACACTGTAAAGATATTCTTCCAATCTCAAAACATTAATAACACAAATTCCTTTGGCTGTTCGCTTTAATAATATCTTGCCCCTATATGTTTTATCATTCACAGTAAGTGGTTCGTCTCCAATGGCAAGTACGACAATTCCTCCACTCCGGATGGAAGTACCGTTGATCCGCATGCTTCCCCCATTGACATCCACAACTGAAGATTGTCTGCCCGGTAATTGAATAATCGTGTTTTTCTCCCGGGGATCCTTAATTTCAAAAGGAGAAGAAGCGGCGATACTTATACGCTCGATATTTTCATAGAGCAAAACCCGTATTTTTTCGTCGGGCCGGATTTCTCTGAAGGCTTCTCTTTTCTTTTCAACCGGAGGGGGAGGGTTTAAACAGGCCTCGATCATAAACTCAGCCGTCTGTCTTCTCTTGCCTCCGGGGAATCGCTGTAAATATTCTCTGAACTGGACAAGGGCCTGCTTATACCTGTTTTTTTCATATAAAATCATCCCGGAGTTAAAATATGCATTGGACGCATGAGGACTTGAGTAATATCTCTTTTTGACAAAAGAATAATGCTGGAGGGCTACATCATAATTATTGAGAAAATAGCTGTAAATATCGCCTATTCTCAGGACAGCCTTTGCCTGCATATCATATTCGGTTGAGTGATCTGCCACATCCCGGTAAGCCCCGATAGCCTCAAGATACATACCCTTTTTAAGGTAGCCATCTGCCATACTCATGGCGAGTCTTGAATCGTAGGCAAAACCTTTACCCGCAAAAACAAGAAATAAGAAGAGAAATAAGAGATCAATTATGATGTTATTCCGGTGCATCATCAAACTTTGTTTTAATGATGGAGTAATGGGATACTGGGGTCTCGGATGGTGAATCTTCCATTACTCCATCACCCCAATACTCCATCAGTTTGCATGACGAGCGGTGGACGCGCAAAGATTAACCACTTTTATCTCTGTAACCCGCCTACAACACAGTGTAAATTCTTGTCAGAGTAGATCTATAAGCCGAGTTCTGTTTTCCTTCACGGTCTCCCTGAAAAGGAACGATGATCATTAATCTGGGACAGCAGTTGCCTGTTGCCTCAAGCGACACTACCCGAGAACTTCGAGCGGGCCACTCTTCTGAGGGTCTGTCTTGACAGACCCTCAACGTTCTCCTATTTGGTCTTGCTCCGGATGGGGTTTACCAAGCTTTCCCGGTCACCCGGGAAACTGGTAAGCTCTTACCTCACCTTTTCACCCTTACTCCGGGAAACGGCACATAAGCCTGTCTACCAGGGCGGTATGTTTTCTGTGGCACTTTCCTTAGGGTCACCCCCAGTCGCCGTTAGCGACCATCCTGTCCTATGGAGCTCGGACTTTCCTCCAGTCCGGGAAACCGGACCAGCGATCATCCAATCTACTCTGACAATTAAAGCGAAAGGTTAAAGACTAAGGGCAAAAGATTCCAAAGCTCAATCCCGGATTAAAGAAATTACAGGATTATCCCCTTAATCCTTAATCCCTAATCCTTAATCCTTAATCCTTTAGCCTTTAGCCTTTAGCCTCTAATTCACCATTATCCTTATTATCCCAGTAGATGATCCTGTTACAATGCGGGCAGAACATCAAAACTTCAGATCTTTGCAACTCAATATACATCTGTGGAGGAATATTCATATGACACCCTCCACAAATTTCTTTCCATACCGGCACAACAGCTCTGCCGTTTCTTCTTTGTCTGATAATATCATATTTCTTGAGGAGGTCAGCATTAATTTTTTCTTTTATTTCAACATGTTTTTTTTTGACGTCAAGCAGTACAAAATCGATGGAATCTATTTCTGTTTCAACGTTCTTTATCTTTTCTCCCTGATCTATACTAAAAGCCTTAACCTCTTTCTCCCTTTCTTCTAATCCTTCACTGGCCTTGTCTATCATTTCCAGAATATTGATGATCTCGTTTTCTGTCTCATCATTTCTTTTATTAACAACATCTATTTCCTTAAGCAGTGCCTGATATTCACGATTTGTTTTTACATCAAAAAGACGACTTTTTATTTTTTTCAGATCATCATTCCCTTTTTTCAGATCATTCTCTTTATCTCTGTGCCTTTTATATAAATCATCTATTTTTTTTCTTTCTTCTTCTATCCTCTCTTCAAAAAGATGCAGTTCTTCATTTAGCTTATCCAGATCCCGCGGTAATTCCTTCTTTCTTGTCTCTATCCTCTTGATTTCGGAATCAATCTGTTGAAATTCAACCAGAAGTAATATCTGTTGTTTCAAAACGTTCCCCTTTCATCTAATGATTGTGCAAAAAAAAATGCACCAAAATCTGGTGCATTTTTTAAGGATTCTTTTCATGTCCTGAAGGTGTATTTTTTCTATGCGTTTTTCTGTACCAGATACAGTTCAAACTAATCACTTCCCAACTTCAGCCTTACGATAATGATGGGCCCACCTGGGTTCGAACCAGGGACCTACCGGTTATGAGCCGGTGGCTCTTCCAACTGAGCTATGGGCCCCCAAAAAATATATTACTCAGCAAGGAAATTTAGTTATATGTCTTTCATATTTTTGTCAAGATTTTTATTTCACACTGTTTTAATTTCTCTTCTTCTTGATGGCCCCCTCAATTTCTTCAGGACATCTTTTTCAAGTTCTCTGGCCCGATTAATAATAGCCACATCAAACCCATCTTCTTCCTCGTCAATATTAAAATCAGCTCTCTCACCAATACCAAAACGCATTCTCAACACCTTTTCCTCTCTTGGTGTCAAAGTCGACAGTATCTTTCTCGTCTGCTTGGCAAGATCCATATTTACAGTAGCTTCGGAGGGAGACATAATCTTTTTATCTTCTATGAAATCGCCGAGGGAACTGTCTTCTTCCTCCCCTATAGGAGTCTCCAGAGATATAGGCTCCTTGGCAATCTTTAATACCTTCCTTACCTTTTCCAGGGGAAATTCCATCTTCCCGGCAATCTCCTCCGGGTTGGGTTCTCTACCCAGTTCTTGTACCAGATATCTGGAGGTCCTAATGAGTTTATTGATTGTCTCAATCATATGCACCGGAATTCTTATCGTCCGGGCCTGATCTGCTATTGCTCTGGTTATGGCCTGTCGTATCCACCAAGTGGCATAAGTAGAAAATTTATAACCTCTCTGGTATTCAAATTTGTCAACGGCTTTCATCAATCCTATATTTCCCTCTTGAACAAGATCAAGAAATTGTAATCCTCTGTTAGTATATTTTTTGGCGATACTCACAACCAATCGCAGGTTTGCCTCCATAAGTTTTTTCTTCGCCAGATTAGCTTTCTTCTCGCCATTTTGCATTGAAGCAACAACCTTTTTTAAGGTATCTGCCGACATATCAATTCCTGAAGTTACCTTTTTCCTTTCTTTTCGGGCTTTTTTTATAATCTTTTCATATTCCCTTAATTTTTCGGCAGAAATACCACACTCTCGTTCAACCTGCTTTAACTCTTTAGTGCCGCATTTTTTAATCAGGGCAAGGTTTTTCTCCAACACCCTCAGAGACATTCCTGTTTTTTCTTTACAGGTTCTAAGATCATTTTCAGCTTTTTTTAGCTCAATAAAAGCTACTTTTAGCTTTAAGGTCATAATATTTATGTATTTTTTGCTGAACCTTGCTTTTTTGCATAATCTTACAACCTTTTTTGAATTATTTTCTATTTTTGCCTTTATCTTTTTCTCCTCGAGCTCATCAAGATTTTTTTCCTTTAATTTACTCCTTAAACTTTCGCTTTTCTTATACAGTTTCTCTACCTTATCGATGATACTCAGGATTCTTTCCCTGTGCATGTCTTCTTCTACAAAACCATTTTCGTCTTCAAGATTATCAACAACATTCTTTATCTTGAGTTCCCCGGCCTTTAACCTCTTGCCAACATTAATCACATCCTTGATGAAAACCGGTTGCCTGAAGAGAGTATTCATAATTTCTTTTTCACCCTCTTCAATTTTCTTGGCTATTTCGACCTCTCCTTCACGACTCAGCAGTGACACAAGTCCCATCTCACGAAGATACATCTTTACGGGATCACCCGTCTTACCCAGGACGGGAGGAAGTGCAGGCAAGCCACCTTTAGTCTCTTTTGCTTCTTGGGATTCATCAGCAACCTTTTTAAGGGCAATCTTATCTCCCTTATCCGTATCTATAATGTCTATATTCTTCTCTCCAAGGAGTATAATGATATTATCTAACTCATCAGAAGATATTATATCGGAAGGCAACATATCATTGACATCATCATAGGTAAGGAAACCCTTTTCTTCACCGAGTGTAACAAGTTTTTTTGTTTCATCCGAATGTAATGTTTTTTTCATACCGTTTCTCCCTGGAGCGTTACATGTTATAAGACCTTTGCGAAAGGTCTTACTTTGAGGGGATACCCCTCAAACTCCCCTCGAATTTTATTTTAAAATTAATATGTTATGAAATCCATCTGCGATGGATTTTGAGACGTTTGCAAGCTTTGCAAACGTCTCATCCTATGCCTGCAACATCTTTTCTTCCTCCAATAATCTTCCTTTTTCCATTACAAGTCTTTCGCATAATCCTTTATCACCCCTTCTCTGGGCCTTAATCAATTCTCCTTGTATAGATTTACGCCTCTTTTTGTACCATTTAAGCCTTATCTTTTTTATAGTATCATCGAGAACCCTATCAATAATCTCTCGATTAAAGGGCCTTTCCACCATGGCCAGTTTTAAGAGTTTTTCTTTAATGTTACTATCGGGTAAATCGTTCATGATATCAGAGATGTTCTTTATCTCTCCTCTGTTAAACGATTCAATAAGTGCCTCTCCTATCTCCCTCAACCCATTACTCAAAAAATAACCAAATATTTTTTCATTCACTACAACGGGTATTCTGTCAGGATATTCCATAATCATGTGGATAAGGATCAACTCAACTATATCTACCTTTTCTGTTTCCTTTTTTGGAGATTCTCCCTGCCTTGCAAATTTTTGAGAACCAACCATTGCCTTATTAACCTCATCTTTCATGAGCCCCTGATCTATACCTAATTTTTCCGATACCCTTTTTATAAAGAGGTTCCTCTGAACCAGATTGCTTATATTTTTCATAAAGGAAATTGAATCTTTAACGGAATCCAGATTTTCTTCAAGTGTATTGTCACCACCTATTATTTTTTCTATATAATAATCCACCATGGAAGGAGACTGAACGATAATATCCTCCAGCGCTTCTCTTCCAAATTTTCTCACATAATCATCAGGATCATAACCTTCAGGAAGAATGACCACTTTTGCATGCATTTCCTCTTCAAGGAACAATTTCAGACTCCGTTCAACGGCACTTCTTCCGGCCTCATCCGGATCAAAGATAATTGAGACGTTCCTTGTAAACCTCCTGATCAATTCAACCTGGTTTCTCGTAAGAGCCGTCCCAAGAGTGGCAACAACATTGCGTGTTCCCACACCCCAGAGCGAAAGAAGATCAAGATATCCTTCTACAATGAGGGCATTATTCTTTTTGCTGATCTCACCTTTTGTCTGATATAATCCATACAACGTGTTCCCCTTTATATAAACAGGAGATTCAGGAGAATTCAAGTATTTGGGTTCCTCATTACCGATTCCCCTGCCACCAAAAGCAACTATGTTGCCGTTCAGATCCACGATTGGGAAAATCAATCTACCCCTGAATCTGTCGTAACTTTGACCATTGTCATTTGTTATAACAAGACCTGCCTTCCGGACAAGTTCGAGAGGAATTCCCATACTACTAAAATAATCCTTAAGATGTCTCCATCCTTCCGGAGAATACCCCAGACCAAATCCCCTGACAACAGAATCGCCTATTTCCCTTTTTTTTAAATAATCCCTGGCCACTTCTCCCATATCTGAAGAGAGGTTTTTACGAAAGCGCTCTGCTGCCATCTGGTTGATTCTGCTGAATTTTTCCTTTTCACTGAAGAACTTTTTTTCTCCCTCGCTCATCTGTCTCACAGGAATTGTAATCCCCAGCTTGGCAGCCAGGTGCCTGACCGATTCAGGAAAGGACATATTATTGATCTTCATCAAAAAGGAAATGGCATTCCCACCTTCACCGCATCCGAAACAATAAAATATTTGTTTTTCGGGATTCACGGTAAAAGAAGGGGTTTTTTCTCTATGGAAGGGGCAGAGACCGACAAAATTTCTGCCAGTTTTTTTCAACGTGACATATTCTGAAACAACATCGACGATATTCGCCCTCGCCTTGACCTCTTCTATCTTTTCTGCAGGGATATACCCTTTCAATATGATTCCCCTTTTCTCGGGCAAGCTTGAAAGAATAAACACTTTGAGTGTAAAGAAGTAAAAAGATATTTCAACGTAGAAATGTGAAAATATAAAGATTTATTTTATGTAAACCGGGAAACTATAACTGAAACCTCTCGATTATGAAGATAATTTTGTTTTAACCTTTTCACCTACGAGTTTACCGTCTGCTTTACCTGTAAATTTCGGCATAAGTACCTTCATCACCTTACCCATATCACGAACACTCGTGGCACCAATTTCATCTATGGCTTTTGAGATTTCCGCCTCTATTTCCTCTTCAGACAATTGTTCAGGCATAAATTCCTGAACAATCTTTAACTCTTTCTCTTCCTTTTCAACAAGATCCAACCTTCCTCCGTTTTTGAACTGCTCGATCGAATCCTTTCTCTGTTTCACCATCGATGATAATGCCTGAAGACTCTCTTCTTCATTGAGATCTCTTCTCAAATCGATTTTTTTATTGTATAATATTGATTTAATTAAACGAAGAGTAGACAGCCTTAACTTATCTTTATTCTTGGCCGCCGCGATCATCCCTCTTTCGACCTTTTTGATAACTTCCATGGGTTAACTCACCTTTATCTTTAGAAAATATATAAGGTACAAAAACAGAATTAAGTTTTGTGCCACTGCGGGTTCCAGATGTCAAGACACATATTTAAATTTAATAACCTTTTTTGAATTGTCAATACTTTTGTAACGAATTCTCTGTTAACCATCATGCCAGATCATCTTTCAACCTTTCACCACCCAAAACGTGTATATGAAGATGAAAAATAAGCTGTCCCCCTTCTTCATTACAGTTTATGACGGTTCTAAAACCTTTTTCTTCAATTTTCTTGATCTTTGCCACCTCTTTGACTGCGGTAAATATATCGCCCATTATATTCATATTCTCTGGCGCCACATCCATAAGCGTAGGTATATGCTGCTTAGGTATAAGAATCACGTGGACGGGAGCCATTGGATTAATGTCATCAAATGCCAGAACCTTATCATCTTCATAGACCTTATTGCTGGGTATTTCCCCCTTGGCAATTTTACAAAATATACAGTCTTCCACTTCAGATACCTCCTCATTTACAAGCTTTCAACTCTCAGCATTCAGCCGAAATCTGCCACGCCTGATTGCTTTTCTTTTCACAAAAACCTTTAACTTGAAACCATTTCTATCGCATCTTCCAATTGTAGAGCTCCGCTATAAAGAGCCTTTCCTGCTATGACCCCAATGACTCCGGAACTCTCAATTTTGAGGAGTTCTTCAATGTCCTTCAGACCAGATACTCCACCTGAGGCAATAACGGGAATATCCACGGACTCGGCAATATTTTTTGTTGCCTTAATATTTACGCCTACTTCCATACCATCCCGTTTTATGTCGGTATACACGATTGCATCCACTCCAAGCCCTTCATACCCCTTTGCTATTTCCACGGCAGATTGACCCGTCTCCTCCGTCCACCCTTCGACCAATATCTCACCATCTCTCGCGTCGATACCGAGGATAATCTGCCCTCTAAAAGTAGTGCAGGCATCGATGACAAATTTTCTGTTTTTGAGAGCTGCTGTTCCCAATATAACCCGGCTAACTCCCATCTCCAGATAGTGCTCAACGGTTTTCATATCCCTGATTCCGCCACCAACCTGAACAGGAATATTTATCTCCTGGATGAGAGTTCTTATAACTTCTCCATTTTGAGGGAGGCCGGCCCTGGAACCATCCAGATCAACAACATGGACCCTTTCGGCTCCTCTTTCCTGCCAGTTTTTCGCCATTTCAACAGGTTGATCTGAATATATGGTAACACGCGAGAAGTCGCCCTGAAGAAGACGCACACACTTACCATCCTTCAGATCTATTGCAGGTATAATTATCACTTATTATCTCTCTATCCTTTACATAAACCAAAATCAAATTCGGAAATCGCGTAACGAATTACGGTTTTCGAATTACGAATTTCGCGTTAATATTTATGGTTTTTCTCCAATTTAGTTGGAGAAGAGGGTCCAAGGATTCCAGGGGTCAAGGATTCCAGGGTTTGTTTTCTAAAGACTTTATCAGTACCTTTAACATTCTTTCGCTTTCCGCTATGCCTTTTTTTAGTTTACCCAATACACTTCTGGGAATTTTGCTGTTTTTCTATATATTTCTAAACAGAGTTTGTATGACTTTTGCCGGACTTTCAACTGTTTGTAATTTTTTAGCATTTCACTCGAATCCTCGAACCCTTGAGTCCTTGACCCCTTGTATCCCCTGTTTTGTCTCAATTAACTTCAACTAATCGGGAGATGATCCAATATTTATTTATTTTCCAGTCCTGGAAATGTCTCGAGGATTTTATCGACACCCTCTTCCGATAATTGTTCCGCAGTAACCCACTTCCCCCGTCCCTTTATAAATGTTGACACGTCAAAAACATTCTCCATCAGAGTCCTCTGGGTTTTATCAAATATGCCTTTCCATACAAAGGCACCGTCGCTCACTCTCAACAGATGAACACCGAAGGCAACCGAAGCAGGCTGCTTGACAGCATACTCATAACCTTCTCTCTCCCTGTATCGATATACATACCCTGCCAGAACCCCATCCGCTCCCAGCTCCTTACCAACTTTTTCAAATATCTCTCGCGGTGTCGCTTTAAAAGAATCAGCACGAATCCTCATATAGGCACCACGTGACCTGTCTATCGGCATGAGAACTATCTGTTTTTGCGTCATAAGCTTTTTTATAAAAAACTCCTCGATTATCTTCTCGGGCTCACCCGGGGATGGTGAGGTTGAAAAAAAAATACCGCAAACGGGACACCTGACGAACGCAACAGAGGAACTTTCGGGAATAACGCTTTGAAAAGGAATGACGGCAATCTTGTGGAAGGAAATTGTCTCCTCACCCAGGGATACTGCCCCCATGTCCTTTTTGAAAGAACAACCGGAAAGAAGAAGGATCACCACAGCAACGTACACCGCCATGGTGAAACATTTCGAAACAATGGAGGGATTATAATGAGTCATCTGTTTAAATACCTCAAAGACTGCCTTTTGTAGACATGACACCGGAGATCCGCGCATCTATGGAAACAGCCTGGTTTAATGAGCGGGCAAAACTCTTAAAGATTGACTCTATTATGTGGTGCGGATTTTTACCATACATGACATTGATATGCAATGTTATTCCACCATGATCGCTAAAGGCCTTGAAAAATTCCTTAAATAACAAGGGGTCAAAATCCCTTATCTTTTTATTGTCAAAATCCACATTAAAAATTAAATATGGCCTTCCTGAAATATCCATGCTGACGTGGCTCAAACTTTCATCCATAGGGACAACAGACGAACCGTATCGTACTATTCCTTTCCGGTCTCCCAGCACTTTTTTTATCAACTCTCCAAAACAGATCCCAACGTCTTCTACGAGATGGTGATAATCTACATCGGTATCCCCGTTCCCCTTTACGGTCAGATCGAAAAATCCATGCTTTGCTAAAAGAGTAAGCATATGATCAAAAAAAGGTATGGTCGTAGATATTTCTCCTTTTCCTGAGCCATCCAGGTTTATCTCAATAAATATTTCCGTTTCTGTGGTTTTTCTCTCTATTTTAGCTGTCCTTGCCACGATTCTCCTCCCCTTCAGATAACTTTATTAAGAGAATACTCTATAATTCCTTCAGCCCCGGCCTCCTGAAGAAGAGGGATCAAATCCCTCACAATACTTTTATCAACCATGGTTTCTATGGCAAACCATTCTTCATTATGCAATCCTGATATGGTAGGTGCCTTGAGTGATGGAAGCAATAAAATAACTCTCCCAAGATTCTCTTTTGATACGTTCAACTTTAAACCAACTTTCCCTATGGCCATGAGGGAACCGTTGAGCATTGTCTTTATCTGCAGTATCTTCCTTTTCTTCCATGGGTCGGCCCAGGCTTCTTTGTTGGCAATTAACTGGGTGTTTGTTTTCATCAACTCATGGATAATTTTCAGCTTATTCGCCCGAAGTGTAGATCCTGTCTCGGTTACCTCAACTATAGCGTCTACGAGGCCTTCAACTACCTTGGCCTCAGTGGCACCCCATGAAAATTCAACCCGAACATTGATATTTTTTTCCTTGAAATACCTTTTTGTAAAGTTGACCAGCTCCGTAGATATCTTTTTCCCTTCCATGTCCTCGATGGTTCGAATGGTAGAATCCTCCCGCACCACCAAGACCCATCGCGCCTGTTTTACTGTCGATTTTGAATAAACAAGATCTCCTATTACGGTAACATCAGATTCGTTTTCGACAATCCAATCCCTTCCCGTAAGACCAAGATCAAGGGTCCCATCTTCAATGTACCGTGACATTTCCTGAGCCCTTACAAGGGCACAGGAAACTTCTTCATCATCGATATCGGGGAAATAGCTCCGGCTATCATAAGAAATTTCCCATCCTGCTCTTTTGAATAGTTCAATAGTACTTGATTCAAGACTTCCCTTGGGTATTCCCAATTTCAACTTTTTCATTGATTATAAACTTCCTCCGGATTAAATACTTTTTCTCCGATTATTTCCAGGTTCCCATCAGATAATCTCTTATGGAAACATGATTTATAGCCTGTGTGACACGCTGCTCCTCCCACCTGTTCTACCATTAACAAAACGGTATCAGAATCGCAATCTATTCGTATTTCCTTGACCAGCTGGAAATGACCTGATGATTCTCCTTTTACCCAGAGTGTGCTCCTCGACCTGCTCCAGTATGTTGCTTTCCCTGTTTCCAGGGTTTTTAACCACGACTGTCGGTTCATATAGGCAAGCATGAGGACCTCTTTTGTTTCACAATCCTGGACAATCGTTGGCAAAAGTCCTTTGCCTTTCTCAAAATCGAGCTCTATCATTTATTATTTTCCTCCTAATGCGGCAAAGCCGCAAAGACAAAAGTTTGTCCTTGATCCTTTATCCTTGTACCTTGTACCTTGTACCTTGTACGTTGTACTTTTTCGCTACTGGCACCAACATCTGCGCAAAAAACGCAGTTATTGAGAATAAAGAATTTAATATGCTTATATTGAAGCCATTTAAACTAATTTAAGATTTGTATTTTCGCAAGTATTATTTTCTAAATTTTGAACTTGCCTCGATACATTTTTTATGTTAGCAAAGATGTCTGTGGAAAATTAGAATTTTTTGCTATGTGTCAATTTTAGCATTCTTTCCGATTAGTGAAATCTAAATTTTTAAAAGGAGGTTTTAACATTATGCAGGTGTTGATTGGCGGTGTCGTAGCGGCAGTCCTGGGGTTTGTCGGCCTTATAGCCTGGTGGAGCGAGTTCCTTGTAATACTGATGGGTGGGATTCCCGTTGCGTTGCTTCTCGGAGGTGCCCTTGCCATCTATGTCGGTTATGACGAAATAAAAGATCAGATGCGCGAGAAAAAAGAGAGAGCAAAAGAATCCAAAGAAAAAACAGATGAATTGAGTAAAGCAAAAGAAGAACTGGAAAAAGCAAAGGCCGAAGCAGAAAAATACAAGGTGGAGGCAGAACAGGCAAAAGAGAAGGCAAAAGAAAAACCAAAGAAAAAAGAATAAAAATAATCTATCCTGGATATTCACAAAAAAATAGGGGCTTCATTGCCCCTATTTTTTTGACCTGTAAACCTGAAGAGACCTTTGCATAACGTCCCCTTTTGCCCAATTTCTGCGTCAGGCTTAAATTTTCGCCTTCCTTGAACTTGAACAAAATTGAACATTCTGCAAAGATCTCTTGAAATAATGCTTGACAGTATTGGAATTATTACATAGAGAATGTGAAATTTTGTTTATTGTGACCCGTATGTAGAGCTAAAAAATGATGCAGAAAAATGATTTAAGCCGATTTATCAATCTTACCTATTACATCTACATGTATTAATGCCTGCTGCCCATCTTACAAGATGGTCAAGCAGGCTTTCCAAAACCCATCTATCGTTAACTTCTTAAATTTGTTACATAACATTAGGGGCTGATTTTTTTGTATTTATGATCTTCCTTCTATTTTTAAAATGGCGGCAGATCTTTAGAGAAAAAATATCATTATTGGAGGAAAAATGAAAAAGATATTTCTGGTTACATTAATCGCGGTATTTGCAACTACATCTCTGATGCTGGCTGGCATTGCCGATGTTCAGGCAAAAACAATTAACCTTACCTACAGCATCTTCTTTCCCCCTACTCATGGCCAATGCAAGGCAGGTATATCGTGGGCAAAGGAGATAGAAAAACGTACCCATGGAAAGGTAAAAATTACCATCTTTCCCGCAGGAACCCTGACGAAGGCAAACCAGTGCTATGACGGTGTAGTCAAAGGAATATCGGATATTGGAATGTCATGTTTCGCTTACACAAGAGGACGTTTCCCAATCATGGAAGCCGTTGATCTCCCCCACGGCTATCCCAACGGTCAGGTAGCAACCCATGTAGCTACTGAATTTTACAATAGAATGAACCCAGAAGAACTTGATGATGTAAAGGTTCTTTATATACACGCTCACGGACCTGGCCTGCTTCATACTAAAAAGCCTGTCAGAGCCCTTGAAGATCTGAAGGGAATGAAAATAAGATCCACCGGATTGAGCGCCAAGGTCACAAAGGCACTGGGTGGGGTTCCTGTCGCGATGCCCCAGGGCGCAACTTACGAAGCCCTGCAAAAAGGTGTGGTTGAAGGCACTTTTACTCCAATAGAAACACTTAAGGGGTGGAAGCAGGGAGAAGTTGTCAAATATACTACTGAATGTTCTGGTATTGGTTACACCACTGCCATGTTTGTGGTTATGAACCTCAAAAAGTGGAACGCCCTTCCAAAAGAGATTCAAGAAATATTTGAAGAAACAAGCAGAGAATGGGTTGATGTTCATGGAGAAATCTGGGATAAAGGCGATGACGAAGGGCGCAATTTCGCGCTGAGCCTGGGCAATGAGATTATTCCGCTTTCTGATAAAGAAAACCAAAGATGGGCAAACGCAGTCAAACCCGTTATCGATAATTATACAAAAATAACTGAAAAGAAAAATCTTCCCGGAGACAAGGCTGTTTCAGAAGTGAGGATACTTATAAAAAAATACAGCAAAATATATGTAAAGTAGAACATAATCCTAAGTCGGCAAGGCCGCAAGAACTGAGCAATGAGGACTAAACAATCAGGATTAAGGGATTACAGGATTAAGGATTGATGGACTCGTAAAAAGTCTGTCATTCCCGTGAAACCTGTCCTCGACCTGATTGGGGAACGGGAATCCATAAATAGCTAAGCATTTGAAAAGACTGGGTTCCCGCTTCCGCGGGAATGACAAAAAGGGTAGAAATTCGACATTTTACGAGACTGTCAAGGATTAATTGTTCTTACCTTTTAATCCTCTAATCCCTAATCCTTAATCCTTTTG
>Ga0209121_10003708_pt1 | contig 14616 bp, 10 predicted proteins | sample Cruoilmetagenom3_FD_187292 | JGI IMG/M metagenome (GOLD analysis project Ga0209121, IMG submission 187292) | Oil polluted marine microbial communities from Coal Oil Point, Santa Barbara, California, USA - Sample 3 (SPAdes) (version 2) | ecosystem: Environmental > Aquatic > Marine > Oil seeps ...
CCAAAAGCCCAATGGGCGACCGTTGTCTTTTGCTGATCCGGTTCGACTGAGCGTTCGACGGTTCGACTGAGCTCGCCGAAGGCTGAGCTCACGCCGAAGTCTCACCGAAGTCCCGGCACCTGATCCCGAGCCCCTGTTAACTATGCGGCTTTGCCGCCTTTGCCTATTCAACATTCGATGTTGGACGTTCGGTGTTCATCTTGGTTCCGGCTTTGCTGCCTTAGGTTGAAACCCGGGAACGGAGGTGATCTAGCAGTCTTCCACCTTCAGTCTATTTAATTTACGGATGAATAATCCTGGCTATTTCCTCCAATCCATCCACAATTCGAGGCGATGAATGGTCTATCAAATCCGATTCAACGATGTAAATCCTGTCGTCCTTAACTGCGGGGATATTTTTCCATTTCTTCCATTTGTTTCTTATGCGGAGGAAATCCCCTCCTCTTTTCATGGATGACACGATTATGATGTCCGGTTTCCCCGCAATTACATCTTCCATACTGCAGCGGGGGTATTTAATTGTCACATCGCCGAAGACGTTTACTCCGCCGGCGAGTTCTATCAACTTATTGTGAAGCGTACTCCTGCCAACTGTAACAATAGGATCGATACCTATCTGGAAAAACACTCTTGGTTTTTTCAAATTCTTAGTCAACGAAACAATCGTCTTAATTCTTTTTTGCAAATTGCCAACAAGTATATTTGCTTCGTTTTCCCTTCCCGTGATTCTGCCGATGTTTAATACAGTTCCGAATATATCATCAAAACTCTCCGGATTGATGACATAAACGGTAAGCCCGATCCTTTCCAACTGCTCAACAGTTTCCTTTTTATTCCCATTGGCAGTACTGATAATCAGGTCGGGACTCAGAGAAACAACCTTCTCAAGAGAGATATTGATAAAACTTCCCACTTTCGGCTTTGACCCGGCAGCTTCAGGGTAATCACTGAACATCGTCACCCCCACGATTTCCTTATCCAGACCAAGGGCAAAAAGTGTTTCTGTTATATTAGGCGCCAGAGAGACGATTCGCTCCGGACAGGAGGGAATATTGACCTGCCTTCCCAATTCGTCAATATACACCTCTGCACTAACTGCGGACAGAGAAAGGAATAATATTATAAGAGGCAACAGAAAAAATGTTTTGGTGTTATGATTTTTCATACGAAAGGTCATTTTTTAGCCACAGACACACACGGACTGACGTAGACTTTTTTCTTCCTGGCCTGTATCTTGGGCAGCACTTCCCATACCTTGCGATCAATCTCAAGGGCCTTGTCAAATGAATCCGCCTTTTCCAACATCATAAACCAGAGACCATCTACGGCAATAAAACACTTTTTGAAATACTCACTTAATACCCCGTGGATCCATGTATTTCCCCATGCTGCATTATTGTCCTGTTTTCTCTCAACTTGAGCTGTGTTCTATTTCTCCTGTGATTGCCCCTTCGTCTGGTCCGCCATCATCTGCTGCAGGTTCGCAAGCGACTTCAGATTAGAAGAACCGTCTATCGCCTTGACAGCGATATCTTCCACCTTCTGATACGAATTTTCGAGCTGCGCGGAGAGTTTTGCGATCTGTTCACTCTGCCTTTTTACCGTTTTCTCAAGAGATTCGATTCTGGTAGTGAGCACCCCTCGCTCACCTTCAAATTCCTTGTTCATCAATTGCTCTCTGTTTTTAGCTTCTGCTGTAATTTTTTCGGTCGCTTCCTTCACGGCTTTATTGACGGCCGTTTCCAGTTCCTTGGGAAATACACTCATTTTTTGCCGCAGCTCATTCAGCTCTTCTTCTTTTTCTTTTTTCCATTCTGCGCGGGTTTTCTCAATCTCCCGCATCAGATCATCTTTCTTTACGGCCATTTCGGATTCAAATTCCTGCCGCTTCTGGTTCTGAGCTTCTATGAGCGCGGCCAGCGCAGCCGCTGACTTTTCTATCTCATACAGCTCCTTTATCTCTTCCTCCTTGATATCAATAGCTTTCTGGATACCGTTCAGCCTGTTCACCTCGTCTTCCAGCTTATCTGAAATCTGGGTCAACGTCCTGCTCATGTCGAGCTTGAGGCTGCCGATCCCCTTTACGACACCCTCGGACGACAGAGAGCTTGCGACCTCGATAACCTCCTTCGCCCTTTTTTCCTCAATCCTTTGCTCCGGTTTCAGATCGGCACCTCTTTTCTTTAGTTTAATTGTTTGTAACTACTCAGGTTCACAGTTCAAAGTTCAAGGTTGCAACATCCTTTTCACCACAAAAAGCACAGACGCCACCAGCTTCTTGAATAACTTTCTTTTATTTCGTACAGGTACTGACGTGATTTTAGCCAATTCTTTCATTTAGCCGAAACCATCACTTGTCGGGCCGATATGCCCTGACAAGTTGATATTGGATGAATTTTCCGATAAATTTGCCCAGTTCCTGTTATCAATAAGACACCATTGCAGTAACAGGGAACAGTAGCAGATGTCAACATCAAAGAAAAGTGGAGGTCAGGTCTTGCAATACAACATTCCATCTGCACGGCATCGAACAACCCATTTAAAATGTGCTATTGCAAGACCTGATAACCATATCAATGTGACACGTTTTATATAAAAGGAACACCTCCCCAACCAATAATTATATCGGTATCATCAACGATAAAGATCAACGGCGCTTTAAAAAACGACTGCCCAATGACCTGGATGTCGTACTCTCCGCATTGGAACCGTTTCAACAAGACCTTCTCGGCATCGTTGTAGAATCCACCTACAACTGGCTGGTAGACGGTCTGCAGGATCACGGATATCATGTTCATCTGGCCAACCCGCCGGCAATCAAACAGTATGAAGGTCTGAAACATATCGATGACCAGTGGGATTCATTCCGGCTTGCCCATCTGTTACGTTTAAATATCCTGCCTGAAGGATATGTTTATCCGAAAGAAGAACGGTCTGTGCGGGATCTTCTTCGCAGGAGAACAATGTTGGTAAGACAGCGGGCAACTCATATATTAAGTCTGTAGAGCATGATTACCAGGAACCTCGGCATAAATATGTCAGGCAATGCGATAAAACGCCTTACCGGAGACGATGCCGAAGAACTGTTCAAAGATCCCTGTCTCGTGCCGGTGGCTACTAACAACATCTCAGTCATGAAGTTCTTGAAAGAGTTGATAATCATTAGATCTGTGCCATAACAGTTGGACACGGCATGGAACCGATGGTTTTCTGCGGTCTGGAAATGGACCAGAGACTAATGCCATAATATAACAGCCTTGATCCCGATGGGTGACCTCCGACAAACCGGAACTAAATAGTTTCCATCCATAAATGGCTATTTTTCACAACCTCAGCGTCAATCTGCGGGATTACTTGTGCGGCGTACCATAGTACGCCTCCGCGTAATCCCTTGATTTCCTTGATCTTGTAAAAAATATCTCATTTCTGGATTGGAAACTCACTAGTGCCCAAAATCTATTTGTGGATGGATACTAAATAAGATTTTTCTACCACGAAAGGCACTCTCTTCCGATATTTCCTTTGACTTGATGAAGGTATTTGTTTAAAATTCACTAAGTAAATATCATAAGGCTGATACTATGAGTCAAAATGACCATCTCGACGATCTTGCATTTTGTGAAGAATATCTTGTTAAGGTTTCGAGAACATTCGCCATCAATATCAAAATTCTCAAGGGTAATTCATATAAGGGACTTCTCCTGGCATATCTTCTCTGTCGTATAGCCGACACCATAGAAGACGATCCCGGTTTCCCTGTTTTCTTTAAGGCGCAAAAACTGTGCGAATATTCCGAGCTTCTTCCGCCCTCGCTTGACTATAAAGATCAGATTGAAAACTTCCTGAAAGATATCACTTTTAAACAGGAATCTGATTCGTCTGACCTTTTGATGAATACTGTACGCGTCTTTAATGAATTTGTCAGACTTCCGGACAACATGATTTCCGTTATATCTGCACATGTAAAGGAGATGGCCGTCGGTATGGCAAGCTTCCAGAAAAAGGCTTCCGATGATGGCATCATATTCCTGGAGGATCAGGAAGAACTTGACAGATATTGCTACTTCGTGGCCGACACCGTGGGTCTTATGATCACATCTATATTTTCAGAAAATTCCCAAAGGATTACACCGGAGATCAAGAAAAAGCTTCAGGAGAGAAGTGTTGCCTTCAGGTTGGGTTTGCAGATTACCAACATCGCCAAAGATTTTTATGTGGATCGCGAGTGGGGCTGGTGCTATGTTCCCCGTTCCTTTTTTATTGAAGAGGGCATTGATCCTGTCAACGATTCTTCCGAAAAAGCTTTGTTCTCTGGGAGTATAGGATGAGAAATGGCGGATCTTGTGCTTTTGAATAGCCGATTTACCGAAAGGGGTAATCCGCTTTGATGACTCGGTTTTTTTATGTCAACGGTCTCATAAAGCTCAGTGTGAAAAAAATACAGGGGGATATTATGAAGTGTGATTCTGTTTTCAGAGGTGCGTTACTATCCTTTTTCATTATTGGTCTCATATTCACGACCAGTTCTCAGGTCTCAGCTGCTTGTGTCGTTGAGGACGGTGTTGTAACATGCACGGGCGACCAATCCGAGGGTATTGCGATCGATGATGATTTTTCTTCCCCGCCTGTCACAACCCTCCATGTTCACAGCCTTTCCCTCCCCATTAAACCTACTGATGATGGGATTTCGGGAATTTCCTTTGGCAACTCCTCCGGAGGAAACGTTATCATTAACAGCGGCACCAGCGAAGAAACGGTTTCCATCTCAACAGCCGGCAATGATGCAACAGGAATTTCAGGAAAAGCCCGGGGGAAACCTACGGCCGCTGCTCAAGATGATCCTTTTCTGGGTGTGCCGGACATCGGCGAAAACGATTCAATCCCGGGCGGCTATGTAGAGATCAACAGTTATAGTGATATCAGCACCAACGGCGAGAAAGCGCATGGTATTTATGGTTACAGTGCCAGCAGAGGGTATTCGGAGACTGTGATCAACAAGCTGAAGAACTTTACAGAGGAAGGTTTTACCTTTGAGGTCACCGAGGTCTTGGACCCCAATGGAGTGCCGGTTGCATTTGATTCTGATGATACTGTGGAGGTCAGCGGCTATCTCATCGACGAGGACGGAAATCCTTTAACCGACAGCGGAGGAAACATTATAGAACACGGCACATTTGTCATCGGAAAGGGTGGAACTTATGAAGTCAGTTTCAGTGCTTATGAAGAAGCCGAACATAATGCGCTGGAGGCCGGTGACTCCCTTCTTGTCGGCCTGGATTATACTGTTGAAGGCGAAAGAAACTCAAGCACCGGGGTAGATACCGGCCGTTTGTTTGTGGCTGTGAAGAAAAATGACAGCGACGTTCTTGAAGAAACAATATTTGCGGAATTTGAAAAATTTGGCTTCAGCACAAAACCGGCGGATGAAAATTCAACCATTTTCCCCGATCTGGAAAGCTATGTCAGTAATATGCTGGAAGAAGCAACAGCTGGCGGTAGCGGCGGAACAGTAACCGTCAACAGTGATGGGACTGTTGAAACTTTTGGTGAGGAATCCCACGGAATCCATGCGTACAGCATTGGAGGTAAGGGCGCCCCGGGAAAAAACGGGAAATTTTATGTACTTTATGAAACTGAACCTACCCCCGGAAAGGACGGCAAATCGCCCGGTTCCATAAACGTTACCGCCGATGGTGCCATAATCACACACCATGATGAATCCAGTGGCATCTCGGCAGTCAGCGCCGGCGGGGCCGGCGGCGACGGCGGCGACGGGGTGGTCTATCGAAATGGCAGGAGAGGCGGAACCGGGGGTGACGGCAGCACGGTTGAGGTCCACGGAAGCGCCGACATTGAAACCGAAGGCGATTACTCCAGTGGAATCCTGGCATTGAGCGTCGGCGGCGACGGCGGGGCAGGAGGAAGCACCCACGGCATTATGAGCGGTGGTAACGGCGGATATGGCGGTAGAGGCGGAGAAGTTACCGTGGCAGGCGATTGGGATATTACCACCGGCGGCGATATGGCGCACGGCATCTGGGCCAAGAGCCTCGGCGGCAATGCCGGCGACGGCGGCAGCGGCGGCTGGGGCGGCTCCGGCGGCACAGGTGGCAAGGCCACCGATGGCGGCACAGTGACGCTGGTCAGTGGCGGCGAGATTATAACCTCCGGAAAAACTTCATACGGCCTTCATGCCCAGAGCGTTGGCGGCTTCGGCGGCGACGGCGGGTCAAGCTGGGGACTGTTCTGGTCTTTTGGCGGTAATGCCGAAAGCGGCGGAAGCGGCGGAGATGTGTATGTAACGAACGAAACGGCCGGAAGGGTAACAACCGGTAATGACTACAGCCATGCCATTTTAGCCCAGAGTGTCGGCGGCGGCGGCGGCAACGGCGGCGGCTCATATTCGTTGATTGCCCTTGGAGGGGAAGGGGCATCCGGTGGCAACGGCGGAGAGGTAACTGTTGAAAATAATGGCTGGCTGGAGACGTCCGGTACCGGTGCTTACGGGATTTTAGCCCAGAGTGTCGGCGGCGGCGGCGGAGACGGTGGCAGTACCGGAGGTTTGGTCGCCATCGGCGGTTCAGGTAGCGAAACCAGTGACGGCGGCGATGTAGATGTAATCAATCGCGGCACTATTCTAACACACGGCATAAATTCGCACGCCGTCTTTGCCGAAAGCGTCGGCGGGGGCGGCGGCAATGGCGGCCGATCCGGTGGATTAGTCAGTATCGGCGGCAGCGGTGGTGGAGGCGGAGATGCAGGGACAGTAAATGTAAAGAACGAGGGCATTCTCCATACCTACGCAGATGAGTCCTATGGCATTTTTGCCCAGAGTGTCGGCGGCGGCGGCGGTAGCGGTGGTGGAGCAGTCAGCCTGGCCGCCGGGGTTGGAATATCCATAGGTGGCTCAGGTGCCGGCGGCGGCGATGCCAAGGGTGTTGAAGTATCCAACAATGACGAAGGAAATATAACCACCGAAGGCAACCGATCGTACGGCATTTTTGCCCAGAGTGTCGGCGGAGGAGGAGGCGACGGCGGGTTTGCGATTACCGCTGGAGCAGGAGCAGTGTCTGTGGCTGTCGGAGGCGATGCAGGCCTGGGCGGTGACGGTGGAACCATCGATGTCACGACAGACGGCTCCATCGCAACCTATGGCGAAGAAGCCTACGGTATTTTTGCCCAGAGTGTTGGGGGGGGCGGCGGAACCGGGGGCTTTGCCGTCGCCGGGAGTTACGGCGGTAGCGGCGTGAGTGTCAACCTTGGTCTCGGCGGCGACGGCGGTGGAGGCGGTATCGGCGATTCCGTCAATGTTGATATTGGTGGACCGATTACCACTTCAGGGTTTCGTGCTCACGGGGTCCTGGCTCAAAGCATCGGCGGCAGCGGCGGCGACGGCGGTTTTGCCGTTGCCGGCAGCATCGGCGGCGGCACCAGTGTTAATCTTGCCTTTGGCGGTGCGGGCGGTGAAGGAAACAAGGGTGGCGATGTCAATGTTGCAGGGAGTGGAAGTATCACGACAGAAAATCATGATGCACACGGCATCTTCGCCCAGAGCGTGGGCGGCAGCGGCGGCAGTGGCGGATACAGCGTGGCTGCCAGCCTGGGCGGCGGCACAAGTTTGAATTTAGCCATTGGTGGTGACGGTGGCGATGCCAGTTCAGCCGGAACGGTAACTGTCGGAAGCGAGACGAGTAACATGGAGGGTGAAATCACGACTCATGGCGATCGCGCTTACGGCATTCTTGCCCAGAGCGTGGGCGGCGGTGGTGGCGCGGGCGGCGCGGCAATCTCCGGATCTCTGCTCGGTTCTGTGTCCATTGGCCTCGGATTCGGCGGGGATGGCGGCGTAGGCGGCCTCGGCGGAATGGTTGATGTTTACAGCGGCGGCGCTATCAGCACCTATGGCAGCCAGAGCCATGGCATTTTCGCCCAGAGCGTCGGCGGCGGCGGCGGAACAGGCGGCTTGAGCATTACCGGCGGTGTAACTGCTTTCGGCGGCCTGGCACTTTCGATGGGCGGTGATGGCGGTTCGGGCAACGACGCGGGAGACGTTACGGTTTTCAACACCGGCAGTATTGATACAGAAGGCGAATATTCATACGGCATTCTTGCCCAGAGCGTGGGCGGCGGCGGCGGAGCGGGCGGATCCAGCGGCTCGGTGATGGTCAACTTCAGCAGTCTGATACCCGTTCCCCCGGAATACCCTACAGGCAGCGTCAATATCTCCGCCAGCCTTGGCGGAGACGGCGGCGAGGCTGGTGAAGCCGGACGCGTGGAGGTGGAAAACGCAGGCGAAATTACGACAACGGGAGACCACGCATACGGCATTTTCGCGCAAAGTGTCGGCGGGGGCGGCGGAGACGGCGGAAAAAGCACTGCAGTCACGGCCAATATTTCTGCCCCGAGCGGGGCGGACGAACAGATAGAAGTCCAGGTCGACTTTGCCATGGCCATCGGCGGTGACGGCAAGGGCGGGGGCGACGGTAAAGAGGTGGAGATTGTCAACAGCGGTCTGATTGACACTTCCGGAATCGGCGCTCATGGTATTTTTGCCCAGAGCGTGGGCGGCGGCGGCGGAAGCGGGGCCGATGCCAGATCAATGATCCTCAGCATCGACCCGTCAAACTGGAGTCAGTCAGATCCTCCCCCCGATCCCACCAGTATCAGCGTCGGCGCGACCCTGAGCATGGGCGGTACAGGAGGCGTTGCCGGTGATGGCGGGACAGTTTTTGTTAAAAACGAGAAAACTATCATTACACGAGGCGCCGATGCCTTCGGCATCCTGGCCCAGAGCGTGGGCGGCGGTGGCGGCAGCGGCGGCAGCGGATACCACGGCCTCGACCTGCAGGATTTCGGTGTACCCGAAGAATACGCGCAATTCCAGGATCTTCTCCCTGTTCAGGACGAAGGCGACCTTCACATTACCGTGGGCGGCTCCAGCGGTGCCGGAGGCGACGGAGATTATGTTAGGGTCGAAAACATCGGCGACATCTTCACCTACGGCCACGGAGCACTGGGGGTGCTGGCGCAAAGTATCGGTGGCGGCGGCGGATTGGCAGGGATCGGCGCAACAGGCGGCGATGGCTCGGTCAGCCTGGGCGGCGGTGGCGGAGACGGCGGCTCCGGCGGCAACATTGATATATATCTAACCGGCGGCATCTATACCGAAGGAACCGCCGCACACGGCATCTTCGCCCAGAGCGTCGGCGGCGGCGGCGGCTATGCCGGCAATGTAGACAGAGGTATTACCGATTTCGGCATTAATGTGGCGATGGGTGGCGGCGGAGGCGACGGTGGAGACGGTGGGGATATTTTGATCAACAGCGCGGGTGACATCGTCACCCTTGGGGATGGTGCAGTAGGCATCTTCGCCCAGAGCGTCGGCGGTGGCGGCGGCCTTGGCGGGGAAGTCGGCTTTGGGTTCGGTTTTGCCGGCAGTGTCGGCGGCGAAGGAGACGGCGGACGAGTAGAAGTGGATCACAGCGGCAATATCACCACTTACGGTGAGAACGCTCACGGTATCTTTGCACAGAGCGTCGGAGGAGCCGATTACGGCGGTGATGTGGTCGTGAGAGTATCCGGCGATATCACCGTCCATGGTGAAGGGTCGCTGGCAGTCATCGCTCAGAGTGAAGGATCCGCAGGAAAGAAAAATATAGATTTTATTTACGAAAGCGGAACGATTACCGGCGGCAGCTCTCCGGCGGTGAACCTGATGGATGGGGCCGACAACACCTTCACCAACCGTGGAACGGTTACCACCGCCGGAGGTATCGGCGGTACGGCTGTTTCGGCCCAGGCTGGAAATGACACGGTCAACAACCACGGAAGGATCATCGGCTCAATCGACCTCGGAGCGGGCACTAATGCAATTTATAATTTCCAAAATGGGGTCTTCGAATCTGGGAAAATCATTCAACTGGGATTCGGGAACGCGCTCACTAATGCCGGCACATTATCGCCCGGCGGTACAGGATCTACTCTTACGACAAGTATCGGCAGCAATCTGGTGCAATCCAGCTCAGGCATCTTCAGGGCCGAGGTATCCCCAAACGGGGAGCACGACCAGCTGCTTCTAACCGATGGTTCCGCTACTCTCGACGGTACACTTGAGGTTCTCAGAGAGAATGGGTACTACTATAACGGAACGATTTACAGGATCATCGAGACTGAGAATGGGCCGGACATCAGCGGCGCCTTCAGTAATATCATTCCTCCGGAGCCAAAACCACTCCTCCGTTTTGGCGTTAATCAGTATTCCAAGTCCGTGGAAGTAGAAGTGGATGCGCCAAGCATCACTACAATTTCTTCGAACCGGGTGGAATACATAATTGCCGATTATCTTGACAGAATCATACCGACTGCTTCCGGTGATCTTTTAGATGTGCTCGTAGAATTCCAGTCTTTATCCCTTGAGGAGTTCGGTACGGCCTTTTCAAGCCTGAGCCCGGGCCTCTATGACAACTCGACGAGAACGATGTACGATACAAGTCGACGTTATACGACGACCCTTCTCAAGCGGATCCACAGTGTGCAGCAAATGAGCACACACGCCGCTTTAAAGAACGATGCTCCATCGGAAGGGGAAACCCTCCTCGCCTATAACGGCTCCGCTGCCAGCATCGGTCGGCTGTATGCACCCGCTGTGAAAAAACAATCTAAGTACGGCCTGTGGCTTGACGGATTCGGTCAAGGGGGTGACCGGGATGAGGATGACGGGTTTACGGGCTACAGCTATACCGTCCACGGGGTGACGCTCGGGATTGATCGTATGTTCCGTGACCGCTTCATAGCCGGAGCCAGCATAGGATATTCCGACACCGATGTTGAAGTCGACAGGAATCAGGGTGACGGAGATATCGATACCCTTTATGGATCGCTCTACGGCAGCTACTATACCGGAAAGGGATATATCGATGTCGCTCTATCCTATGGGAACCAGGACTATTACAATAAACGCCGGGTTGTTATCGGACCAATCGAGCGTGAAGCTCGGAGTGACCATGATGGTGATATGCTCTCGGCCTTTGCAGAGGGCGGGTATAATATTGATGTCAATGCGTGGGCCCTCCAGCCCTTTGCTTCCCTGCACTATCTCAATCTGGATGAAGAGGGATTTGCCGAGAAAGGTGCGGACAGTGCCAATCTGATCGTTGATAATCGGGAGACCGAATCGCTGGTATCGGAGTTGGGACTGAGGTTCACCCGTTTGTATGAAGTGGAGAAAGGGACCCTGATACCCGAGGTAAGTATGGCATGGAGCTACGACTTTGATATTGATGATCGCACCATCACCTCGGCCTTTGCGGGTGCTCCCGATTCCACATTTTCAATCAAGGGTCAGCACGTTGAGAAGCGGGGGTTGGTGATCGGCACCGGTATCACATTCATAAATAAGAAGGGTTTCACCACGTCGTTGAAATACAACGGCGAATTCCGGGATGGTTACGGAGCGCACGGCATTATCGGAGAGCTTCGCTATGAGTTCTAACCGATAATAGGATAAGCAAACTGCGTTCAAAGAACCAGCGGTGGCTGAAGTGCCTCCATCTCTTTTTTGTCGGTGGGAGCGACGATCGGAACCGATAGAGTATACCCGGATTCATCAAAATAGTTAATCACGCGAAGAAGACGGAATATTTTTTACCCCCCATTCGAGGTATTGACACCAAGCAGAGAAAGGTGTTAGTTTTTTGAGACTCCAATTTGAGTCTCAAAATACACGAAGATTTCTCAGAATTCCGGGGACGCAATACTAAATTCACGAATTCCGGAAACACGATACTAAATTATTTATTTCCCCCAGAACTATTTTCTTGACCTTGCGGGATAAACGGGTTGGGTCGGCGGCCGTCCAAAAAAAAGCGTGAGTATCAAGCAGGTATCGTATTGTTATCTGCCTTTAACCGGAAGTCCTCTATTATTTCTCCAGGTAGTGGTTTTATAGGGGATCCTCATGGAATTTAATCTTTCCAGTATAAGCCCCAATCCGCCTGGCGCCGCTTTGATCTTGAACGGGAACTAGCTTAACCAAAGGACGTCCCAAAAATTTAAAATTGGTTTTCGTTGAGTAATTGCTCATTAATCAGCTTAACAACGGTATGCCCGGAAAAGTAATCAATAATATTCAGACAGCCATAGTCCTGTTCAATGGAATATATATTGTTAAGATCAAGTTTCATGGCGTCCGCGAGTATCACACGATTGACCGCCCCGTGGGCCACCAGTACAATATTTTTTCCACGATTCGCGCCCAGAATTTCCTTTAAAGCCGGGATGACCCTGTTGGACAGATCACGAATACTTTCACCCCCGGGTATCCTGTAATCGGCTATTTCCCTCCACCATTTATCAAAGGTTCCCGGAAATCGCTCTTCTATTTCGTTTGCCGTCAATCCCTCCCACAGCTTTACATTTAATTCTCTAAGACCGGATCGTGATTCGGGGATAAGGCCATGCTCCGATGCAATGATTTGACTGCCCCTTTTTGTCCGGATCAGATCACTGCAGTAAACACCCGCCAGATTTTCATCCTTGAGCCTGGCCGCAACTGCTTCCATCTGTCTGACCCCAAGTTCAGTTATATCGACATCTTTGTGACCGTTATATATTCTCTCCGAAAAGTTTTCTACCTGGCCATGTCTTATCAAAAACAATCTTGTATGAGTTTCCATAAGTCCTCTGTGCTACCTGTAAAACAGTCCACAAATCAAAAGCAGAGTGATGACTTCACTCAGTTCACACGCTGCACCCATAATATCTCCAGTTACCCCTCCGATACGTCTTTTAAAAAACAGGCCGAAGAGAAATGTGAATGCTGCCACGACCGCCAGTATTAATAATCCTTGCAATAAGAATAAACCGGTCACGATGACAACAGTTATCAATGTGGAGATGAAGTATTCCTTCTTCCCTGCAAACTGCGTAAAAGCCAGCGCCGTTCCGGAACCGGATCTGGCATAGTTAAAAAATGACGCCAGTTGAACCGTTGTCCATCTTCCCAATACAGGTATTATCAGAAGGGTTCTGTTTTTTATTTCTTCAGGCACCTCCATCAGGGCAAACACCTTCAGGATTAAAAGGAGAACCAGGCCGACTACGGCAAAAGAACCTATCCTGCTGTCCCTCATGATGGAAAGGGACTTTTCACGGTCTGTCCCACCGGCCAGGCCATCAACGGTATCGGCAAATCCATCCAGATGAAAGGAACCGGCAATAACTACGAGTGTTATAATGACCAGTATATCAACGAGGGAAGAAGGAAGAACCATGCCAAGAACAGACCTGACACCTACAAGGATACAACCAATCAAAAAACCAACCAGGGGGAAACAGGCCATTGACTTGCCCAGTTTTTCACCAGTAGTATCAAGTCCCTTCAGTATACTGATTCGAGTGAGAAATTGTAATGCTGTGAGAAATCCCTTCATTATTCCAGCACCTTATCCACACCTGCAGATTCGAAGGTTGCCATTTCCGTCATAACCTTTACGGCGGCCTCAATGACTGACATGGCTATAACAGCGCCCGTTCCCTCCCCCAGTCTCATATCCAAATCCAGAATGGGTTGCTGTCCCAGTTTCTCAAGCATTTGTTTATGCCCTGCTTCAGAAGAAAGATGCGAATAAAAAAGATATTCATTTATAGTGGGGTTCAGACCAACCGCAATCATGGCGCCCGCTGTGGATATGAAGCCATCCACTACCACCGGTATCCGGTGAAAAGCGCAACCGATAATCAGACCGGTTATTCCACCTATTTCAAAACCGCCCACTTTGGCCAGAACGTCCATTGGATCTTCGGGATCAGGCCGGTTAACGGAGATGGCCTTTTCTATGATAGATGCCTTCTTGCGCAGCGCTTCATCATCAATTCCGGTGCCTCTTCCGGTTACCTCCTCCGCTTTTAACCCTGTAAAAACCGACAGTATAGCGCTGGAGGGTGTCGTGTTGCCGATTCCCATTTCTCCTGTTCCCATAATATCCACGCCCTTTCCGGCATACTTATCTGCCAGCTCCATACCAACCCTGATAGACTGAAGAGCTTCGGCGCGGGTCATGGCGGGGCCTTTCGTAAAATTTTTCGTTCCATAGCCCACTTTCTTGATAACAAGTCCCCCAATGGGTGCAAAATCGTGATTTACGCCTATATCCACAATAACTACTTCCGCACCTGCATGCCTTGCAAGGACGTTGACGGCAGCCCCGCCGGCGAGCATATTCAAGACCATCTGTACCGTGACCTCCCCGGGATAGGCGCTCACACCTTCCTCTACAACGCCATGATCACCTGCAAAGGTAAAAATCATTTTTCTTTTTATGGATGGGTTCAAATCTTCTCTGATGGCAGCGTATTTTTGGGCAATTGTTTCGAGCCTGCCAAGGCTTTCAACCGGTTTTGTAAGACTGTCCAATTTAAGCTTTGCCCGCTTCATGTAATCTTCATTTAGCGGTTGGATGTTATCTAATATTTTTTGTAAACTCTTCATTACAAATTAGCCCTCCTTTTAAAATAATGTTGATGCACTCGTAAAAAGTCGAAAAACACCATTTCCCGTCATTCCGGCGCGTCACCCCGTGGAAACACGGGGCGGAATCCAGTCTTTTCAAGTAATTG
>Ga0209121_10003709_pt1 | contig 14609 bp, 12 predicted proteins | sample Cruoilmetagenom3_FD_187292 | JGI IMG/M metagenome (GOLD analysis project Ga0209121, IMG submission 187292) | Oil polluted marine microbial communities from Coal Oil Point, Santa Barbara, California, USA - Sample 3 (SPAdes) (version 2) | ecosystem: Environmental > Aquatic > Marine > Oil seeps ...
ATTCTTAAACAGAAAGTTGCCAGCGAGAAGTGATTTATCCTTTTGAGGGAATATATTTGCGGATCTTAGCAGCCAGATTGGCAATCGGCATGGTCTCCAACCAGATTTTCCCTGGTCCTGTCAGTGTAGCCAGGAAAAGACCCTCGCCAGCAAACATAACATTTTTTAGCCCCTTTACCATTTTAATTTCGTAATTAACAGAGGGCTCAAACATAGCAATATGTCCGGGGTCAATCAGCAGCTTCTCACCCCCAGCCAGGCTTCTTTCATGCACCTCACCAGGGATAGCCATGAATACCTTGCCTGGACCAGTAATTTTCTGGAGGACAAAACCCTCACCACCAAATACACCAGCGCCTAACTTCTTGTTTAAATGCATCTCCATCTTTACAGATTGTTCCGCGCACAGGAAGGTGTCCTTTTGACAGATCAGGGATTGATTGGGCGCCAGGTCCATATCGAGGATGCGTCCAGGTGCCTCAGGCGTGAATGTAACTGCCCCAGCCTGTCCTTTGCAGGCATAGGTTACCATGAACAGGGATTCCCCCGCCAAAGCCCGCCCCAATCCAGCCATCAGACCGCCCCGGGTACTGGTGGACATCTCAATATCCTGGCTCATCCAGGCCATTCCCCCGGATTCGGTATAAACCGATTCGCCACGATCCAATTGAACTTCAAGTGATGGAAAAACATTGCCTTCTATTTTGTATTGCATTGCTAACAGCCTCCTTTTATTTTCAACATTATCAGACATCATTTAACCATATGAAAATGATATCACAACAACAATTACAAACAAAAACGAAATTTCTACCCCATCCCCGAAACCAGCGCAAGCAAAAGCCCGCCGGCAATCACACTGCCCAATTGACCTGCAGTATTTGCGCCCATAGCATGCATCAGGATGAAATTTTCAAAATCCTCTTCCTGTGCCATTTTGGCTGAAAGCCTCCCAGCCATTGGAAATGCGCTGATACCGCATGCACCAATCAATGGGTTGACCTTCCCACCGCTCAAAACCGACATCAGTTTACCAAACAACAATCCGGTGACCGTGTCCAAAATAAAAGCAATCAACCCCAATCCTAAGATCATCAAGGTCTCCAGGTTGAGAAAGGTATCAGCTTTCATTGTTGCCCCTATTGCCAGGCCCAAAAACAATGTGGCGATGTTGACAATCTCATTCTGCGCCGCTTTGTTCAAACGATCCACCACCAGGCTCTCACGAAGCAAATTTCCCAGCATCAACGAAGCAATCAGGGGTGCTGCATCAGGCGCAACCAGGCTAACAACCAGTGTCACGAAAATCGGGAACACGACCAGGGTTAAACGGGAAACCGGCCTTGGTGTATAATCCATTCGGATCAGGCGTTCTTTGCGAGTGGTAAGTAGTTTCATGATCGGCGGTTGGATGATCGGGATCAAGCTCATATATGAATAAGCTGCAACCGCGATAGGCGCTAAAAGCTCAGGGGCCAATTTGCTTCCCACAAATATCGCAGTTGGTCCGTCAATAGCACCAATTACCCCGATTGAAGCAGCTTCATTCATCGGAAAACCAAGCAAAAGGGCTAAAAGCAGGGTGCCATAGATGCCAAATTGCCCTGCAGCACCCAGTAATACCATTTTTGGTTGCGCCAGCAAGGGACTGAAATCAATCATCGCTCCAACGCCCACAAAAATCAGCAGTGGGAAAAGTTCTGTCTTAATACCCGCATCATAAATAACCTTCATGAACCCAACATCGGCGGACATGCCAATATTCGCCATGATGCAGCCAAATCCAATTGGCAGCAATAAAACAGGTTCGTATTCTTTAATCACTGCCAGTGCAATCAACAAGACGCCAACCGTGACCATAATGCCATTTTGCCATGTAAAGTTGGTGATGCCCCGGGTTAATTCTTCAATTAAGAATGCAAAATCCATTGGCAAACTCCCTTAGCCTTCAAAGGTCATCAGGACATGACCGTGATTGACCTGGTCGCCAACATTGACCTCAATAGAGGCAATCTTTCCTTCGCGATTGCTGCGGATCGCATTTTTCATCTTCATCGCTTCTAAAGTACAAAGTTCCTGGCCATGTTGAATCGTGTCGCCAGGTTTGACCAGGATGGCAACAATGACACCTGGGAGCGGTGAGATGACTTCTTTCCCGGTTCCCCCCTGTGGCGCTGATCCAAATGGATCAGATACCTGGCGCTCCTCTGGCACAGAGATTTCTGGTGCGCTTGCTAATGCTGGAGAGGTAGTTTTATCCTGATCTTCAGGCCATACTTCGTAGCGCTCGCCATCTACAACAGCAATAACCGGGCGCTCGTGAATATCTTCAATATCTACCAGGTAAGTTTGGGCATCAATTATTATTTTCATTTTCATGGAATTATCCTCGCCTCTGTGAGCTTCTAAAATGTCGCGGTCGGTGAACAGCTTGCCAGGGGCTGAGACCCCCACTGCGGTCTTCAATTCTCTGTGCATCTCTGATTCGTTTGGCAGATAAGGCTGTTCCAACGGCAACAGCTGCAGCGCGTCGCTGTCCTTCCGTTGTTTCCAACTCAGGTACTATTGGAACATCCGTAATTGACTCATCTTCCACCAGGGTCTTATCCTGATTTTTCCCCGATGTCACACGCATCATTAACGCCATTAATCCCCACAAAAATATAATGACAGCAAATACCAACCCCATTCCAATGGCGGTGATCAATAAACCGTGCTGAAATTCACTCATTAATCTTCCTCTCAGACCGGCATATTGCCGTGTTTTTTCAGGGGACGATCTTCGGATTTGTTTCCAATTGCACGAAGTGCTTTAATGATCATCGACCGGGTTTCAGCAGGCTCAATAACATCGTCAATATAACCAGCGTTTGCAGCAGCATATGGCGTCAGGTAATTTTGGCGATACTCCTCTTCCAATCGCGCTCTTTCAGCCTCAGGATCCTCTGCTTCAGCCAATTCTTTCCGATATAAAATATTTGCCGCCCCGGAAGGTCCCATTACAGCAATTTCTGCACTCGGCCATGCATAGTTGATATCCGTCCCCAGGTACTTACTGCTCATGACAACGTATGCGCCGCCATAAGCTTTTCGTGTGACGATGCTGATTTTAGGTACATTGGCTTCGGAATAGGCGTATAGAACTTTTGCACCATGGCGGATAATGCCGCCGTGTTCCTGACTCACACCAGGTAAGAAACCCGGGGAATCAACAAAGGTTACCAGCGGTAGGTTGAACGCATCACAGAAACGAACCGTGCGACATATTTTGTCGGCAGAATCAATATCCAGTACGCCTGCCATTACACTCGGCTCCTGTGCAATAATTCCAACAGGGCGTCCGTCAAACCTGGCTAAGCCGACGATCGCATTCCTGGCATAACCAGCCTGAAGTTCAAGGAAGGATCCCCGATCAACCACTGCTTCAATAACCGTATGCATGCCATAGGGTTCGGTGGGGTCTATCGGCACCAGGTGATTCAATTCTTCGACTTTGCGAAGCGGATCATCATTGATCGCACGCACCGGTGCGTTTTCTACATTATTTGATGGCAGATAGCCCAACACATAGCACGCTAAAGCCAGCGCTTTTTCCTCATCCTTTGTAATCAAGTGGGCTGTGCCGCTCAGATTCAAATGTACCTGAGCACCGCCAAGGGATTCAAAATCCGTTTCCTCTCCGGTGACGGTTTTGATGACTTGCGGCCCGGTTAAGAACATGAAGGATTGTTTCTCTACCATAATGATCATGTCAGTCACAGCAGGTGAATAGGCTGCACCGCCTGCACACGGCCCCAAAATCAGGCTGATCTGTGGTACCACTCCGGAATATTGGGCATTGCGTTTGAAAATTTCCGCATACCCACCAAGACTCTTGACGCCTTCCTGGATACGGGCACCACCTGAATCGATCAAGCCAAGGATAGGACAACCGTTAGCGACAGCTAAATCCATCACACGGCAAATTTTTCGGCTGTGCATCTCTCCCAGCGCACCGCCTTGGACTGTGAAATCCTGGGCATACACATAAATCGTTCGCCCATCAACAGTGCCGTACCCGGTTACAACCCCATCGCCATAAAATTCTTTTCCCTCGGGATCATTCTGTGAGATAGTGAATGCTTCTAATTCGGTAAAGCTCCCCTCATCTAACAACAAATTCAATCGCTCTCTTGCTGTCAATTTACCCTTTGCATGCTGGCGATCAACGCGAGACTGGCCACCTCCCATCATAGCCTTGGCTCGCTTTTCTCGCAACTCTGCAATCCTTGGATCCTCTTTTTCCATATGACTCCTCAATTGTTTCTCATTTTAGCTTTGACAATCTATTGTAACATTAATCACAGCCGGGATATCTGACAAGTGACAAATATCCGCACAAGACGTGAGAGACTTAATCATCACCAATGCATAATCAATGGTATTAATATAGAACGGGATTGGATACCCCCTTCCAACACGATATATCATACCCAAATGGAAAATTTTTCATTCTACATAGGCGTAGAACACCTGGTGGCCAAAAGCCAAAAATGCAACCCGATCAATGCCAATGGTAAAGGCTGTGGCAGCCGGTGATTCCAGCTCAAAATCTCCCATTTCAGGGCGCAGCCGGTTATGCAGCCTGAAGCGCAATGATAGCCTGTAAATATCGGCGTTTTGAGCATCAAGAATGCTGATGGAGGGATCCGGTGGGCTTGTATAAAGAATACCAATATAATTTGACTCTGGCATGCTGAAAATTTGTTCCTCTTTACCAGGACGTCCGTCAATATAATCCACAGGATTCACACAGGTAACGGGATTCCCGGTCAGTCCGCTGGTTGTGCAATCGATTAGTTTGCCATCACCCTGCAGCAAATATAAGGATGGTCCATTCACCGCAATATCCACAACAGTGTTCAAGTTGGGGATCTCGGCAAAATCTACATCTTCAAAGAAACTTGAAGGGTTATCTAAAAATTGCCCGCTTGTTGGTCGATAAACGAAAATGGTATTGTTTGTTGCGTTAAGGACATATAAATAATTACTATCATAAGCAATGCTGGTAATTGCACCCGAATTTCCATCCATAGAAGGTAATAATTGAACCACCGGATCTTGTCCGGGTCCACAATAGGCGATATTACCCAGGGCATCCACAGCCAGGATATGCGCCTGGTAGGCATTGTTGATGGGCAAAGAAACCATATCCACAAGTGCTTCTATTCTTCCGCCGCTGTAATTTCCCTCTGCACACACAAAGTCGGGGTCAACCTCATACCCCTGACTCACCCGTTCTGCATGAATAACGCGGCCGCCTGCTGAATCCAACATGTAAAGATCAGGTCCATAAGAAATGATTTCGGTGATGTTAATTTCGGAATAGAGGGAGCCAATTATTGCCGGCTGGTAAGCTAATCTGACTGCACCATCCAGTTCATCAAGGGCATCCTGAACCTGTTCGCGAAGTGTAAGAATCTCATCCGTCTCTTTATAGGACTCTGCCTGTTCTAAATAAGCCAGGGTTTGGTGCCAGGCGTTGCGTGATTGATTAGGGTCTTCAGCAGTTAATGCGACATTTGCAGAAAGCTGGGCTTGTTCCATGTATGACTCATATTGCAATGTCCTCCCCCTTGCAAAATAAACGCTGGCGCCAATCGCAACGACGATCAAAGGGACCACCAGTGCAATTATCAAAAGTGTGCCTCTTGAAAGCCTGGGGGTTCCATCAGGACTTATGGGCGCCCATTGGCGGATCAGATCAGTAAAGAAAGTTCCAACTTTTTCTCGCACTGACTGCCAACCTGATACTATCGCAGCCAATCCTTTCAGACTTCGTTCCCTGATTTGTTCAGGTTCAGCGATCAGTTTACCGGTTGCTTCGCGCTTGTTTTCCAGTTCAGTTGATGAGTGTGTTTCAGTTTTATCACTCTTATCTGCTCGTTCATTGCGTTCGGCAGCTTGCAATGCGAATTCAGACACAGGTCCACCCTCTGTTTGCGACTCGTCAGGCTCAAGCGATTCAGACGTCAATGGCTCAACGGTGTGATCTACAAGGGGTACTTCCTCAGAACCAGGCTGTAAAATTTCCGTCTCTGCTGATACTGCTTTATTTTCTCGCGTATCAAACAATTCACGATCATCTGTATCAGACATTGTTTCTGATTGCACTACAGCTGGATCCAGGGTGTCAATACGTGCCGATTCAGCACTTTCAATATCAGATTGGTCCTGAGTGTGTTGGATATTAACCTCTCCTTCACCGGGTAAAATCTGTGCCAAATCCAATCGGAATGACTGGGGAACCTGGTTTAATAACCTGCGACGTAGTTGTTCCAGTGATGGAAAACCTCCAGCAAATATTGCATCCTCAGTCCAGGTCTCTGGAGGAGCTGTTGTGGTAAAGAAATAACTTCCACGCCCAATTTCTGCCTGGTAGTAGCGAATATTGGGAGAACGACTTAATCCTAAACCTCGATCCGTCTGGCTTGTATCATAAAAATGCGCCAACCCTTGCTGGCTCAGAACAAAAGCGTGGGTCTGACCGCTTTGGACAATATACAGAACCCTTCGATGGATAGCAGCCAGGTTAACAGCGGCTGTTGTTGGTCCACCTTCACGCCCAGATTTTAAATTCTTCTCCATTAAGGTCAGGTTCAGAGTTTCGATTAATGTCCGCATCGCTGATGTTACTGAACCACCCGTCTTAAAAAAGGACTGAATTAAGTTGTTTATCCAGGATTGCTGGATCTCTGAAGCAACCTGAGAATCACCTTTGAAAGATAAAGACATGATCAACATATCTTCAGAGCGGCTGCGAGAAGCACGCCGCGGAGGAGCTGAAGCAGTAAAACCTGCCGATGCAAATTCTTGCTGTCCTTGATGAACTTTTAGAGGTAACAGATTTATGTCATACATGGGCACCTGGCCATCTTAAAATAGAGTCTACAACATGATTATACACACTCTCACGCTAAGGTATAATCTTTTTCATGAAATTTAGAATATTTAACACCTTTGAAGATCTTGCAAACTACAAACAAGCATGGAATGCATTACTATCCCAGAGTGCAAGTCATGTACCATTCCTAACTTATGAGTACTTACAAAGCTGGTGGCAAACACGCGGCGGTGGTGAGTGGCCGCAAGACAGTCAACTTTTTTTGACAGCTGCATTCCAGGAAGATAAATTGGTCGGCGTTGCCCCCTTATTTCACGCTAAAAATATCCTTGGGAAGCCGGCTTTGATGTTCGTTGGTGCAATTGAGGTTTCAGATTTCCTAGATTTTATTGTAAAACCAGAGGATTTACCGGCATTCACCCGTGGGCTGATCGACTTTCTTTTAAATGAAGACATACCCCATTGGGAACTTCTTGACCTTTATAACCTCTTGGAAGAATCACCCACATTAGGTGTATTAAAATCAGAAGCCGAAAAACGGGGTTGGGAACATCAAGAGATCCGCCTGCAGCCGTCGCCGTATATTCCCCTTCCGGGCGATTTTAAAGCCTACCTTTCACAAATCGACAAAAAACAGCGCCATGAAATTCGTCGAAAACTGCGCAATGTTGAGCAAAGCCTGGCAGAAGGCGACCTGTACTTTACAGAAGATATCGAAAAACTGCAATCGGACGTCCAGACCTTTATTGACATGATGGCCCAGGATCCCAACAAAAAAGACTTTTTAACCAATCCCATGCTTCAGCACATTCACAACACTGCCAGAATTGCTTTTGAGCAAGGATGGCTGCAGCTGTCATTTTTCACCCTGGATGGCAAAAAAGCTGCCGCAAACATGTCATTTAATTTCAATAATCGCCTCTGGCTTTACAATTCAGGCTGGAAATGGGCATATCGAGACTATTCCCCGGGTTGGGTTCTGCTGGCTTTACTGATTGAATGGGCTACTGAGAATGGCATCCACGAATTTGACTTCATGCGCGGTGACGAACCCTATAAGTATAAATTCGGGGGTATTGACAGGCATGTTTACAGATTGACAGTTAAAAGGGAGTAGTTATCAGGTATTTGGTATCAGGCAGCAGCCTCCTCGCTTTAAGCCACTTTTTTCCACCTGTACAATGTACGGTTAGTTATTTTGGGGGAACCACCCACAACTTTCTTTTGCATTAATTAAAAATAAAGTATCTGACCCGTCCTGGTTACCTAATATCTAGTTGCCTTCCCCCCTTTTCTAACAAATCTTTTACACTTATTCGCCTCAAAATTTCTTGACGCTATTTTTTGCTGATGGTAATATTAAGTTTGTGCTATTTTAGCACTCTCATCTTGAGAGTGCTAAAATCGTAACCGAGGCAATTTATGGAACTGAGCGATCGACAAAAACTGATCCTGACCCTGATTATTCACGAGCATATCCGCACGGCGCAGCCGGTTGGCTCTAAATCCCTGGTGGATAAGTACAACCTGGCGATGAGTTCGGCAACGGTTCGTAATGAGATGGCTGCTCTGACCGACTATGAATTGCTGCGGCAGCCTCACACGTCTGCGGGTCGAGTACCGTCAGAGGAAGGTTATCGCTTCTTTGTCAGAAACCTGGTACAGAAAAGCGGCCTCCCCACAAACACACGCCGCACGATCACACACCAGTTTTATCAATCGCGCCAGGATATTGAACAATGGCTCAGGCTGGCAGCTTCGGTTCTTGCCAATCAATCACAAGCAGCTTCGCTGGTGACAGCCCCCCATGCGGAAAAAGCCATCTTCAAGCATCTAGAGTTGATTGCCACCCGGGGCCGGCAAGTATTGATGGTGCTGGTTCTAATGGGCGGTGAAATTCGACAGCAATTTATTTCATTAAGTGAACCTGTTTCGCAGGAAAGGCTTTCGATCATTGCTGCGCAAATCTCAAATATGTGCGTACGTTGTGATGTCGAGAAGATATCCCGTATGCGCGGTCAGATGGACGCCCTGGGTAAGAATATCCTTGACATCCTGGTCGCTGAAATGACTCTAATTGAAGAGTCCGCAACCGGCGAAATTTATCTGAATGGCATGACCAATGTTCTCTCCGAGCCTGAATTTACCGAATCCGACGAAGCCCGACAGGCATTACACATCTTGGAAGAACGCTCGTTGTTGAAGAACTTGCTGGCGAGTACAGTGATGAACACTGATATGGGCGGTATCCAGGTTTTGATCGGCGGTGAAGGCACATGGGAGGAATTACGCCAATGGTCAATTGTTCTCGCCCGCTATGGCGACCCCAACACCTTAACTGGATCGATTGGTGTCCTGGGTCCCATACGCATGCCTTACGACAGAACAATTTCTACCGTGCGTTTTGTAGCAAATGTCCTCAGCGATCTGGTTTCTGAAACACTGGCAGTATAAAAGAACTCATTTTAACGATCGTCATTATTGATATGGAGTAATCTATGGATAAAGATAAACAGAAAAAAGCAAAAAACAAAAGAAAAGAAGAAGAAGAAAAAATGGATCAACAGGGGAATAACGCATCTAGGGAAGAAAGCAGCATGGACGATAAACAAACCATGGTGGCGCTAACCTTTGATGAATATAACGCCCTGGAAAAGGAAATTGAAACGCTTCAGGAGCAAATTGAAGAGAACAAGGATGGTTGGCTTCGCACCCTCGCGGACTTTGACAATTATAAAAAGCGAGTTCAGCGTGATGCTGCCCGATCTTACCAGGATGCCATGACGAGCGTCGTGAAAGTTTTTCTGTGTACTGCTGACGATCTCGAACGCGCCCTCAAAAACGAACCTCAAGGTAAAGATTTGGACAGCTGGGTTAACGGCATCGAATTAATTCATCAAAAACTGAATACCCAGATGAAAAATTTAGGCGTTGAACGCATGGACGTCAACCCCGGTGATGAGTTCGATCCAAACATTCACGAAGCCATTACACAAGAAGAACACGAAGAATTCAAAGAAGGCCAGATCATCGATGTTGTCCAACCAGGCTATCGTATCTCTGACCGCATTATACACCCCGCAATGGTGCGGGTCGCCCAATAAGAAACAGGAGGCATAATATGGGAAAAATCATAGGTATCGACCTTGGAACAACCAACTCCGTCGCCGCAGTGATGGTCGCTGGCGAACCCGTTGTCATTCCATCTGCAGAAGGTGAACGTCTTGTCCCTTCTGTTGTCGCAGTAAATAAAAATGGGGAGCGCCTGGTAGGACGCGTTGCTCGAAACCAGGTAATCACCAATCCGGAAAATACCATCTTCTCTATCAAACGTTTTATGGGACGTAAATATGACGACCCGGAGGTTCAAAGCGCGATGAAGCTGGTGCCCTACCAGGTGGCAAAAGCCCCCAATGGTGACCTGCGTGTCAAATTGGCTGGCAAGGAATACTCCCCACCAGAAATCTCCGCAATGATCCTTTCAAAAATCAAACGCGATGCAGAAGCCTACCTGGGTGAACCGGTCACACAGGCTGTTATCACTGTACCTGCATACTTCAATGATGCTCAACGGAATGCAACCAAAGATGCTGGCAAAATTGCAGGATTGGAAGTGCTGCGGATCATTAATGAACCCACCGCTTCTTCACTTGCATACGGTTTGGATAAGAAGAAAAATGAAGTCATCGCAGTCTATGACCTGGGCGGCGGCACTTTTGATATTTCAATCTTAGATGTGGGCGAAGGCGTCTTCCAGGTACGATCCACCAGTGGGGACACTTTCCTGGGTGGTGACGACTTCGATCAACGCATCATCGACTATATCGCAGATGAATTTAAACGAGAAAATGGCATTGACCTGCGCAACGACCGCCAGTCACTTCAACGCCTGAAGGAAGCAGCGGAGAAAACCAAAATTGAACTTTCTTCAACCATGCAAGCCGAGATCAATCTACCTTATATCACGGCGGATGCCTCAGGCCCAAAACACTTGGTAATGACATTAACCCGGGCAAAACTTGAACAGTTAACCGAGGATTTAGTTGAACGCAGCCTGACCCCTGTTAAACAGGCGATCAACGATGCCAACCTTTCAAAGAATGAAATTGACGAGGTCGTGCTTGTGGGTGGTATGACCCGCATGCCTAAGATTCAATCTGAAGTTCAAAAATTATTCAACAAAGAACCGCACAAAGGCGTCAATCCAGATGAGGTCGTCGGGGTAGGCGCAGCTATTCAAGCCGGCGTTCTTGGCGGAGAAGTCAAGGATATCCTATTGTTGGATGTAACACCCCTGACTCTTTCCATTGAAACCCTGGGCGGCGTGGCAACCCCGCTTATCAAACGCAACACCACCATCCCAACCCGGGAAAGCCAGGTATTCTCCACAGCCAGCGACAGCCAAACCCAGGTTGAAATCCACGTGCTTCAGGGTGAACGCCCCCTGGCTGCTAACAACAAATCCCTGGGTAAATTCATCCTGGACGGGATTCCCCCTGCGCCACGCGGTATTCCACAAATTGAGGTCACCTTTGATATCAATGCCAACGGTATTTTAGAAGTAACAGCACAGGATAAAGCCACGGGACGCAGCCAGAACATCACCATCACTGCCTCCTCCGGTCTAAGCGAGGACGAGGTTGAAAAGATGCGGCAGGAAGCTGAATTACATGCCGAAGAAGATCGCAAACGCCGCGAGATGATTGAAGCAAAAAACCGAGCCGATAATATGGTCTACTCTGCTGAAAAGACGCTTAAAGACCTTGGCAACAAAGTGCCCGATGACCTTAAACAAAAAGTTGAGGATGCGGCAGCAAAGGTGAGCGAGGTGAAGGAAGGCGAGGATATCAATGCAATCAACTCGGCTACAGATGCCTTAGCAGAAGTTCTCCAGCAGCTTGGCAGTGCAGCCTATCAATCGCAGCAGGAGGCACAGGGCGAAACAACAGACCCCGATGCGTCCGATGGTAAATCTCCTGACGAAGGCTCCAGAAACGATGAGGATGTCGTCGACGGAGAATTTAAACAAGTTTGAAATCAACTTGCTGACAAATAATAACACAGGTGTCCGGTATATAACCCGGACACCTGATCAAAAATTATAACTAAAACGGTGATTTGACAGCTCTCTCAAATCTGAGTAAACTTTTCCGGATTTAGAATATTGCAGAAAAACCCGTTAAGAAGATAAGTATTATAAAATTATGGCAAAACGCGACTATTATGAAGTACTGGGTGTCTCTCGAGGCGCAAGCGAAGACGAATTAAAGTCCGCCTTCAGAAACATGGCGCGCCAGTATCACCCGGATGTCAGCGATCACCCGGATGCAGAAGAAAAATTCAAAGAAATCAACGAAGCCTATGCTGTCCTTTCAGACAGCGACAAGCGCGCGGCTTATGATCGATATGGGCACGCAGGGGTTAACACCCAGGGTATGCCCGACTTTAACAATATCGACCTGTCTGATATTTTAGAAGGCATCTTCGGCTTTGGTGGGTTTGGCGGTATGGGAGGGCGGAGATCACGTAATGCCCCCAGACGGGGAGCTGACCTTTCAAGCAAGGTCAGGCTAAGCTTCGAAGAAGCCGCCTTTGGCGTTGAAAAAGAAATTCAAATCACCCGGGACGAAGAATGTCACACCTGCCACGGATCAGGAGCAAAACCGGGCACCTCACCTCACACCTGCCCAAATTGCAATGGCCAGGGAGAAGTTCGCCAGGTTCACCAAACTTTACTGGGTTCAATGGTACAGGTCGTTACCTGTCCCCGATGCAACGGACGCGGTACGGTCATTGACACACCCTGTCCTACATGTAACGGCCGCGGGCTTGAGCGAAAAACAATCTCCAAGATGGTCACCATACCAGCCGGTGTTTCAAATGGCGTTCAAATTCGCCTTGCTGGCGAAGGACAACCAGGAATCAATGGCGGCCCAACCGGCAATTTCTATCTTGAAATCGAGGTCGAAAGTCATCCCTACTTTCGAAGGCAAAGCGACGATATCCTCCTCGATTTGGATATCAACATTGCCCAGGCTGTCCTTGGCGACGAAATCCGTGTCCCAACTTTAAACGGAGATGTTGATTTGCGCATCCCACCAGGAACACAACCGGGGAAGATTTTCCGATTGCGGGATCAGGGTATTCCTCATCTGCGCGGCGGCGGTAAAGGGGATCAACTGGTCACGGTCTCCTTACAGGTACCCAATCGATTAACGTCGGAACAACGCGAATTATTTGAATCCCTGGCAAAAACAATGGACCCTGATATAAAAATCCAGGAACAAAGTTTTTTTGATAAACTAAGAGAGGTCTTCGGTGGCTGATTCCGAAGATAAAACCCACTGGATGCAAGTTAAAATACAATCTGACGGCGAACTTGCTGAAGCCCTGGCAGAAGTGCTGGGGCGTTTTATTTCTGACGGCGTCGTGGTAGAAAGCCTTACCCAATTTAACCCCCATACCCAGGAAAATGAACCCACGGGGGAGGTCCTCGTTTCCGGTTATCTGGAAGTGGATGAAAGCCTGGAAACAAAAAAACAAGCCATTGAACATGCTTTCTGGCACCTCAGCCAGATAAGCCCTATCCCGCATCCCGAATACACCCTTATCAAAGACCAGGATTGGATGGCTGCCTGGAAGGAGCATTACAACCCCATTCCCCTTGGTGAAACATTGCTGGTGATACCCGCATGGCAACAACCTCAAGATGGAGAAACACGCCAGATAATCCGCATCAACCCGGCTATGGCCTTCGGCACCGGAACCCATCCCTCAACTCAACTTTGCTTGCGGCTGTTAGAAAAGACCCTTCAACCGGGGATGGATGTGATTGATGTCGGTTGCGGATCAGGTATTCTTTCCATCGCTGCACTCAAAATGGGTGCAAGCCATGTCATCGCAGTGGATACAGACAAACAGGCAATCACATCCACACTTGAAAACGCCGGATTAAACCAGATCTCCTCAAGTGATCTCGAGCTGGGAAAAGGGTCTGTTAAAGAGATCCTATCTGGACATTTTAGCCTACGTCAGGCACCGCTGGTAATGGTCAACATTCTTGCCCAGATCATCATTCGCTTATTTGATCAAGGCTTGGGAAAAATCCTAACAGAGGGCGGCACTCTCCTCCTTTCAGGTATTCTGGATCACCAGGAAAAAGACGTCCTTGAGGCAGCCCAAGAGGCGGGTTTCTCAGTCATTGAGAGAATAACCGATGCCGATTGGCTTAGTTTTGCCCTTCGCAAGGATTAACTTAGCAGATCATCTTAACAAATAATCCTGATAAAACCTCTTTACTGTTCTTTGATCAAAATAAATTTGAATTGATAGACAAATCATGAAGAACAACATTTCAAAGCAGCTAAAAGTTTTAATCGCCTATTATGGCTTTCTCCAAAGCTTGCACCTGCTGGCATTAATCCGCGCAGGATTCATGCTCCTCCAGGGCGAGCCAGCCCCTTTCCCCATTCTCCCCCCACCTGGCGGCTGGCAGGAACAAACCATGCCTTTTATGCTTGGCCTGGCTGGGATGGATGTCCTCGGTATTTTACTAGGCATCTATTACTGCTTGATAGCCCTTTTCAAAAAAGTACACATCCCATTGTTTGGCATCCTTTCCTTAACCATACTTATTTCCGGTGCAGTTATTTTTGCAGCAGGCACTTTCCCCAGCGGCGCTTGGGCTGCCCACCCCTTATCCTATTGGATAATGGTGACTCTTTTC
>Ga0209121_10003712_pt1 | contig 14602 bp, 15 predicted proteins | sample Cruoilmetagenom3_FD_187292 | JGI IMG/M metagenome (GOLD analysis project Ga0209121, IMG submission 187292) | Oil polluted marine microbial communities from Coal Oil Point, Santa Barbara, California, USA - Sample 3 (SPAdes) (version 2) | ecosystem: Environmental > Aquatic > Marine > Oil seeps ...
GGAAGCAGAACAGGTCGCGGCGGAAGTGTGGGAGCGGATGGTGGCCGACGGGATCATGACCCAGTAACGCAGGGGGCTGGACCGGGGGCAGGGGCACCCGGTCCAGCAAAAGTTTTAGACGTTCAACAGCAGGTGCTCGCGTTCCCAAGGGCTGATAACTTGCAGAAACTCTGCGTGTTCCGTGTGTTTCACGATGGAATAGACACGGGCGAATTCCGGGCCCAATACCTCATGCATGTCCTTTGCGGCGTCGAAGATCTCCAATGCCTGGTCCAGACCGCTGGGAATGGCCTCTTCGCCGTCATAGGCGTCGCCCTTGAACTGAGCGGTCGGGCGTTTTTCCTCCATCAGGCCCAAATAGCCTGCGGCAAGCGAGGCCGCGATGCCCAGATACGGGTTGCAATCCATGCCCGCGATGCGGTTTTCAACCCGGCGCGCGGCGGGGTTGGACAGCGGCACGCGAATGCCTGTGGTTCGGTTGTCGCGCGCCCATTCCAGATTGATCGGGGCGGCGTTGTCTTTCACGTATCGGCGATAGCTGTTCACATAGGGCGCCAGCACCGCGATGACGCTGGGAAGATGGTTCTGCATGCCCGCGATAAAGTGGAAAAACGCGTCCGTATCGCCGCCTTGAGGGCCGGAAAAGATGTTCTGCCCGGTTTCGCGATCTATCACCGAATGGTGGATATGCATGGCCGAGCCGGGTTCTTCGGCGATCGGTTTGGCCATGAAGGTGGCGAAACAGTCGTGGCGCAGGGCGGCCTCGCGGATCAGGCGTTTGAAATAGAACACTTCGTCGGCCAGCTTCATGGGGTTGCCATGGACCAGGTTGATTTCCAGCTGGCCCGCGCCGCCCTCTTGGGTGATGCCGTCGATTTCAAAACCCTGGGCCTCGGCGAAATCATAGATGTCGTCGATCACGGGGCCGAATTCATCCACGGCCGTCATGGAATAGGCCTGGCGCGCAGCGGCGGGGCGGCCTGAGCGGCCCATCATGGGTTTGATCCGCTCAGCGGGATCCAGGTTGCGTGCGACCAGATAGAATTCCATTTCTGGCGCGACAATCGGCTCCCAACCCTGTTTGTGATACAGTTCAACGACCCGTTTCAGCACGTTGCGCGGCGCGTATTCGATCGGGTCGTTGTTGCGATCAAAGGCGTCGTGGATCACTTGCAGGGTCCAGTCGCCGGTCCAGGGCGCGGCGGTGGCCGTGGACATGTCCGGTTCCAGGATCATGTCGCGTTCAATGAAGCCTTCTTCGCCCGCAGCTTCGCCCCAGTCCCCCGTGATGGTTTGATAAAAGATGCTGTCAGGCAGGTGGAAATAGTCTTGTTTCGCGAATTTTTTCGCAGGTACGGCCTTGCCGCGGGCAATGCCGGGCAGGTCGCTGATGATGCATTCGACCTCGTCCAGACGTTTGCCATCCAGATAGGTTTGCGCCCCTTCGGGCAGGGTCTTGATCCAGTCGGCCATCACTTGGCCCCCTTGTTGAAAAACGCCAGCATACGGTCGGCGAAAGCTGTGTTTGATGTGGGTGTGGTCAACGCGGCCTCGGCCTGTGCGATCAGGTCGTCGGGCACGTTGCCCTTGCCCCGGTGGGTGATCAGGGCGTCGATCATCGCTGCGTTGAACTCCGGGTGGGGCTGAATGGTCAGGATATTCTCGCCGATGATCAGCGCCGCGTTGGCGCAGAAATCGTTCGAGGCGATGACTTGTGCGCCCTCGGGCAGTTCGATTACCTGGTCCTGATGCCAGGCGTTCAGGGCCAGGACTTCGTCACCGAAATCATAGGTCTGGCGGCCAATGACCCAGCCCTTGTCGAACTTTTCGACCTTGCCCCCCAGGGCTTGTGCAATGATCTGATGGCCGAAACAGACGCCGATCAGCGGCTTGCCGCTGTCGCGGATGTCGCGGATCAGCTGTTCCAGTGGCGGGATCCAGGCGTGGTCCTCATAGGCCCCGTGTTTTGATCCGGTGATCAGCCAGCCATCGGCGATCCCGGGGTCCTCGGGGAACTGTCCGTCAACCACATTGAAGGTTGTGAACGTGTCGCCACGCCCATCCAGCAGCCGCTGGAACATGTCTGCATAGTCGCCCAGGTCGCCCTGAACCTCGTCCGGCGCATGGCCGGTTTGAAGGATGCCGATCCTCATGAGTCACCAAATTTGATCAAATTGCGAGAGCGACCCTAGCCGAGGTCTTGAAACGGGGCAAGGGGGGCAGGCGGATTTCCGTCAAGCGGGCCCTCCCGCCCGTCATCGCTGCCTTGCGGCACCTCTGTCGGTTGGGCGTGGCGCTTTTCGCAAAGGCGAAAAGCGCCACCGCGTGCCCCATACCGGGGGCGCAAGCCACGGGCGGGGGGCGCGGGCTGAACGCAGTGAGGCCACCGGATACCATGTCTGCGCGAGCGTCAACCCGCGTGGATCGATCCTGAGGCGCGCCTGACGCGGGGGTGAAGCCGGTTATCGGATCAGATTGGGACGGATCCGAATGCGCCGCCGCTTTTCCTGCGGCAGGTGGCGGTTCAGACGTTTGTTGATCATGCCATACAGCCCGATCACAGCCAAGGTCAGCAGGATGAAATACCCTGCCAGGATAGGGTAAGGGACAAACGGGTTGAACGTTTGGTCGGCGAAATACTTGGCGTAATACAGCGCGTCCCCCTTTTGCTTCCAGATCGGAAAACCCGACAGGAACACCAGCGTCGTGGCATGGAACAGAAAGATGGCTTCGTTTGTGTAAGCGGGCCAGGCCAGCCGCAGCATGGTCGGCCAGGTGATGCGCCGAAACCGGGTCCAGCCGGTGATGCCATAAGCATCCGCCGCCTCCAAATCGCCGCGCGGCACGGCCCTGAGCGCGCCAAAGAAGATCTCGCCGGAATAGGCGGCGGTGTTCAGGATCAGCACCACCAACGCGCCCGCTTGGGCCGAGGTCAGCCAGGGCATGACCCCCACCTGCTTCAGCTTGAGAAACAGAAAATAGGCAAAGAAGAATTGGATGAACAGGGGTGATCCGCGAAACACAAAGATAAACCATTCCGCAGGTTTGCGCAGCCAGGGCGTGCGCGCGTCCTTGCCCATGGCCACAGCCGAGGCGATGAAGAACCCGATGATCAGCGCCAGCGCGCCAAAGTAGATGTTCCAGATCATGCCCGAGCCAATCAGCGTAAACTGCTGACACAGGGTGAAATCGGATTTTGGCAGCAACCGTTCGCCCAGCCCGATCGAGCGCAGGGCATAGTCCTGGATCGTCTGAATGCAGCTCATGATCCCCCTCCCGCGATGGCTTGGCCTTTCAACAGGCGGCGGTTCAGGCGCTCAATTGCGATCTCGGACACGCGGGTGAAGCCCAGATAAAACACCAGCAACGCCAGGAAATACCACATGCGCCAGTCGCCATGCGGATAGGCGGTGAAGCGGGCGTTTACCGTCCCGCCAAGTTCACGCGCCCAGTACACGATGTCTTCGACCCCCAGCAGGAACAGCAGCGGTGTCGCCTTGATCAGGATCATCCACAGATTGCCCAGGCCGGGCAGGGCATACATCCACATTTGCGGCACCAGCACGCGCCAGAACGCCTGGCGGTGGCTCATGCCATAGGCCTCGGCGGTTTCGATCTGGCCACGCGGCACGGCGCGCATGGCGCCAAACAACACGTTGGCAGCAAAGGCGCCAAACACGATGGCAAAGGTCAACACCGCCAGGAAAAAGCCATAGACCTCGTGGATCCACTGGGGCGACGTTGACAGCGGCAGTTTTGCTTCGGGGCAGACCAGGAAATCATTGCCCTGGCGGATCGGTTCAGACCAATCGGGGCAGATCACCTGATGGCGCATCCATTCAAAGCCCTGATCCAGCGCGATCACGAAGAACAGGAAAAAGGCGATGTCGGGCACGCCACGCACGATTGAGGTATAGGCCTTGCCCAGCCAGCGCAGCGGTGGCACCGGGCTGCGCGCAGCGGTTGCGCCAAAGAACCCGAACGCCAAGGCCGTGGGGGCGGTGATGGCCAACAGGGCCAGCACGGTCAGAAACGACCAATAGAAATTCATGTGCTTGCCTGTTGTCAGATAACAGGACAGCCACTTGAACCCCTCAAGCGTTTCAGGATCTGCGCAGTATTGGAACATGTTCGGTCCGGGAAATGGGCCCGCGCGGCAAACGCACGGGCCCTTTGTCGTAAGGGGGGCTTAGAAGGTCGAGGCCACTTCCCACTTGGTGATCAGCGCGTTCAGCGTGCCGTCATCCTTCATCGACTGGATCGCCGCATCGAAGGTTGCTTTCAGCTCGCCGTCGCTTTCACGAACGCCCATGCCGACGCCGCCGCCGATCTGTTCCATGCGTTCCAGCATCACCAGGCCGTCAGATCCAACCACGGTGTCCAGGAAACTTTTGTCGGCCAGAACCGCATCTGCTTCGCCAGAGCGCACGGCGGCGACGGTTTCTTCGGGGGTTGCGAATTCAACCAGGGTCCAGCCCTGCGCTGCGATGAACCCCGCCTGGATCGTTGCGGCCTGTGCGGCAACGATGCCACCGGCCGGGTCCACATCTGCCGACAGGGCAACATAGGCCGAGGGGTCGGGCGGCGTGTAGGCTTGGGTAAAGTCGATGACTTCGTCACGCTCGGCGGTGATCGACATGCCGGCGATGATGGTGTCGTAGTTGCCCGAGACCAGGTTGGGGATGATGGAATCCCATTCGTTGGTCACCCAGGTGCACTCCAGTTCGGCGCGCTTGCACAGCTCGTCGCCCAGCTCGCGTTCAAACCCGTCAACTTCGCCAGCGTCGTTGATGAAGTTCCACGGCGCATAGGCGCCCTCGGTGCCCATGCGTACGGTGTCCGCCAGCGCGAAACCCGCGCTCAGCGCCAGGGCTGCGGTGGAAAGGATAAGCTTTTTCATATGGGTACTCCCTTGGTTCATGATTAAGACGGCACGGTTGCGGACAGAAAACCGCGCAACCGTTCCGTTTTCGGATTGTGGAAGAGCTGATCAGGAGGCCCTTCTTCTTCGATTTTCCCTTGGTGCAGGAAAACAACGTGATCGGCCACATCGCCCGCCATGCGCATGTCATGGGTGACGATCAGCATGGTGCGCCCTTCGGCGGCCAGATCCTTGATGACCTTGACGACTTCTTGTTCCAGCTCGGGATCCAGCGCCGAGGTGGGTTCGTCAAACAACAGCGCCTTGGGTTCCATGCACAGCGCGCGCGCGATGGCGGCGCGTTGCTGCTGCCCCCCCGACAGCTGCGCGGGCCAGGCATCGCATTTGTCGCCAATGCCGACCTTGTCCAGATACTTGCGCGCGGCCGCTTCGACCTCGGCGCGGTCGCGTTTCAGCACCGTCACCGGCGCCTCCATAACGTTTTCCAGAATGGTCATGTGGGACCACAGGTTGAACTGCTGAAAAACCATCGACAGGTTGGTGCGAATGCGCGTGACCTGGTGGCGGTCGGCGGGATGACGGTGCAGCCCTTCGCCACGCCATTGGATCGGTTCCCCTTCGAACAGGATCTCGCCCTGCTGGCTGTCCTCTAACAGGTTGGCACAACGCAAAAGAGTGGATTTACCCGACCCGGACGATCCGATCAGGGAAATCACGTGGCCCCGCGGCGCGATCATGTCGACGCCTTTCAGAACCTCCAGGGCCCCAAAGCTTTTGTGAAGGTCGCGAATTTCGATGACGGGCGCGTCGCCCGAGGTCTGGTGAGTATCTTTCAAAGCGGCAGCAGTCAGTTGTTTCAAGCCGAGAGTAGGGCGTAGTTTTAGCAAGAATGCAACGGCGAAATGCCGGTTTCCGCCGGGGAAAGTGGGCGGATTGCCGGTCTCGCGGTCTATTCGCCGGGCGGTTTGGGGATCGGCTGTGAACGATAGCTGTCAGCGGGAATCCAAACCAATCCGCGCAGGTGCAGCGTGTCGCGATCTTGCGGCGAGAGCTGTGCGACGCCCTGCGCAACTGCGGCGTGCAAGCCCCGCGCGTCGCCCCCTTTCGCCGTGATCAGCGGCAGGCCCGGGGTCGGTGCCGTGTGGGCCACCTCGCGCAGATGGGGGGCGAACCGATCATGCCGCCTCATCAAGGCCCAGCTGACCGCATCCAGCGCGGCGAAATCGGCGTGGCCCTGCACCACGGCCTGGGCAGAGGCCCGGTGAGCACCGCTTTGCAACAGCTGGCTGGGGCGCTGGCCAAGTGGATCAAGATGGGCCTGGGGTGCGGCCCAACCCGATTGCGACAGCGCCTCGTTATACGCCAAGGTGCCGTTGCACAGCCCAACCAGGTCGCGCCTGTCATCCACGCGGGCGACGATCACACTGTAATAGTGCCCCGGCGGGGCATCGGGCAGGCCGTAATCCGGTGTGCCGACCAAGGTGACCTGATCATGCAGTCGGGCGCGAAACGGCAGGCCACAGGTCTGGGCCAGCAGCAGATCGGGCGCGGTCCAAATGTCCCAAGGATCGCCATCGCGGGTCAGTGTGTCGGGCCCATGGCCCAGGGCCTTTCGGATCAAGTGCCACAGCCGATCATTTGCCGGGGCGGTTTCGGCCCGGTCATACATCGGCAGGGCGGCGATCAAAGCGCGGCCTGTGCCCGCTGTCGTGCCAGGTGCGAATCCCGGTCATTCACGCCCAACAGGTTGGAAATCAGCCGCATCAGCGCGTCTTCTTCGTCGGCCCGGGCCCCATCGGCCATGACCACCTGCCAAGCAGATTCCACCACGGCCTCGCGGTTTTCATAGGGCACCGCATCCTTGATCGCACGGGTGAACCGCACCGTGTCGGGCGCGGATTCTTCGAACAATTCGGCGTGGTGGCGCAGCTCATTGGCACCTTCGGCGTCCAGATCATAGCGGGCGCGCAGGATGCTTTCGATCCGCTCGACCTCGATATGGGCATAATCGCCGTCCGACCGGGCAATGCGCACCAGCAGGGCACAGAGCGCCAGACGGGCGTCAGTTTCAGGAAGCGGTTGGGGCGTGGCGCCGGTCAGGCGCTGAAGAAGGGATGCAAACATGCTATCGATATAGGACGGGCAGGGCGCAATGCCTAGCCGTCATATCCTTCAATAATCACGATATCGCCGTCGCTGACCGGATCGCGCAGGGCTTTTGCGGCCTGATATTCGGGGCTGTCGTAACAGTCCAAAGCCGCCCTGTAGGACGGAAATTCGATCACAACATTGCGAGAGCGCGACGTGCCCTCGCGGCATTCAAACTGGCCGCCCCGGATCAGGAACCTGGCACCGAATTTGTCAAATGCCACACCATTGGCGGCGACGTATTTCATGTATTCGTCCAGGTCATGCACATCGACACGCCCGATCCAATATCCTTTGGCCATGGGGGCCTCCGTTCGTTGTTTCAGGCAGATGCTGCGGTGTCAGGCGGCGAATGGCAAGCGGTTTTAGCAGGGGCATTCTGCCAGGGCATCGGGGCGCATCAGGGACACAGACCGGCAAGCGCCCCTGTCCGACGTCACGCGCCCGTCAGGCGGGTCGCAATGTCGGCGGCATCCTGGTCGCTGATACCAAGCGCCGTGCCAGCACCGGTCAGAAACGCCTGTTCCTCGGGCTTCAGGGCGCGGTCTGCCAGGCTGACCTGCCACAGGGCCTCAAACACCTCCAGCCGGGCTGCGGCGTCAACAGTTGCCTGCACCATGGCGGTGAATTCATCGGTGTCAGGGGCCTGGGCTTCCAGCTTTTCACAGGTGGCGCGGGTCTTGGCGGCCTCGACCGGGTTCAGGCCGTAATGCTGGGCCAGAAGCAGGTCGATCTTGGCGATTTCTTCCACCGCGTAATGCTGATCGGATTTGGCCAGACGCACCAGCAAGGCGCCAACCGCCAGTTGGGCGTCCAGTTCAGGCAGGGGCGTTTCGGGACGTGCACCGCGCAGGCGCTGGAAGAATTCGGCGATCATGGGGCCCTCGTCACTTTGACACGAGCCTAGCCAGCCCAGCCTGCGCGGGCAAGGGTCAGCTGTTCAGCCCGTCAACGGGAAAAAGGATGTCATCAATCGCAATGCCGCCGGGGTCGGTGTTGGTGATCAACACGCCCGCAAAGGGCGGCCCGGCAAAGCCCAGTTCGGTGATGCCCGGATCCAGTTGGATGGTGTGCCTGTCCAACAGGCGCCCGGCCCGGTCATAGAACCGGATCAGCAGGGTGCCGGGGGCTGGGCGGCTGCCCAATGGGTCGGGATAGTCGGAATGCACACGCAGCCCGGCGGCCTGCACATCCTGGGCAAAGCGCATCGCAACCGCGCCTTCGCCCCGGGCCGCCATGGCAGGAAACCCCCACGGCCCCAGCGGAAACAGCGCGACCGAGCCAAAGCCGGCATGATAGGCCACTGCGTGGTTTTCCGCCTTGCGTCCGGGGCGCAGGGTCAAAGGTGTGGTTGGCGCGCCGTGAAGGGTGTCAAATGGGGTGCCTGTGACGGTCTGGCCGAGAAAGGACTCGCCAAACATCACCCGGCCGTCGCCCAGCAGACCATCAACGGAAAGCCCCGGTTCCGGGCGCGGCTCGAAGCTCTCGAAATCATAGCGGCCAGCGGTTGACGCCGCGAGCGTCGCATAGGGCACCTGCTCTATAGGGGCAGCAGTTGCCGCGCCCGCCCACAGGACAAACGCGGCAAGGGCGCGCATCACACCAGGCGCTCGACTTCGATGGCGGCGCGCACGAAATCGGCGAACAGCGGGTGGGGATCGAACGGCTTTGATTTCAGTTCGGGGTGGAATTGCACGCCGATGAACCAGGGATGATCTTCCCATTCGACGATTTCCGGCAGGCGTCCATCGGGTGACATGCCCGAGAATTTCAGGCCCGCCGCTTCCAGCTTGTCGCGATACTTCACGTCCACCTCATACCGGTGACGGTGGCGTTCTTCAATCGCCGTGCCGTTATAAATACGCGCCACATTCGACCCTTCGGCCAGGGTCGCATTATAGGCGCCTAGACGCATCGTGCCGCCCTTGTCGTCGCCGACCTTGCGTCTCACGGTGTAGTTGCCCTGCACCCATTCCTTGAGGTGATAGACCACCGGTTCAAACCGCTTGCCGCCCGCTTCGTGGTCGAATTCTTCGGACCCGGCCTCAGGGATGCCCGCGACATTGCGCGCCGCTTCGATTACTGCCAGTTGCATGCCCAGACAGATGCCCAGATAGGGGATCTTGCGGGTGCGCGCGAATTCGGCCGCCTTGATCTTACCTTCGGTGCCGCGTTCGCCAAACCCGCCGGGCACCAGGATCGCGTGGAAGCCTTCCAGATACGGTGCGGGATCTTTGGTGTCGAACACCTCGGCGTCGACCCATTTCACGTTGACCTTCACCCGGTTGGCCATGCCGCCGTGGGTCAGGGCCTCTTTGATCGACTTATAGGCGTCTTCCAGCTGGATGTATTTGCCGACAATGGCGATGTTCACTTCGCCCTCGGCGTGGTGAATGCGGTCTTCGACATCCTGCCAGCGGCTGAGGTTGGGCTTCGGCGCCGGGTTGATCTGGAACGCGTCCAGCACGGCCTGATCCAGACCCACATTGTGATAGGCCATCGGCGCTTCATAGATCGATTTCAGATCATAGGCGGGGATGACCGCGTCCAGCCGCACGTTGCAAAACAGGCCGATCTTGGCGCGTTCCTTGTCGGGAATCGGGTGTTCGGACCGGCAGACCAGGATGTCCGGCGCAATGCCGATCGAGCGCAATTCCTTGACGCTGTGCTGTGTCGGTTTGGTTTTCAATTCGCCCGAGGCGGCCAGGAACGGCAGCAAAGTCAGGTGCATGAATATGCATTGACCGGGGGCCTTGTCCTGGCTGAACTGTCGGATCGCCTCGAAAAAGGGCAGAGCTTCGATATCGCCAACCGTGCCGCCGATTTCACACAGCATGAAATCGACTTCATCATCACCGATGTTGATGAAATCCTTGATTTCATTGGTCACGTGGGGAATGACCTGGATCGTCTTGCCCAGGTAATCGCCGCGCCGTTCCTTCTCCAACACATCCGAATAAATGCGGCCGGAACTGACGCTGTCGGTCTTGCGCGCGGCAACCCCGGTGAAGCGTTCATAGTGGCCCAGATCCAGGTCGGTTTCGGCACCATCGTCGGTGACGAACACCTCGCCATGTTCAAATGGGCTCATCGTGCCGGGATCGACGTTCAGATACGGGTCAAGTTTGCGCAGACGCACCGAAAATCCGCGTGCCTGCAACAGCGCGCCCAGAGCGGCCGAAGTTAGCCCTTTGCCAAGGGAAGAAACGACGCCGCCGGTGATGAAGATATAACGTGCCATATGGTTGGCTGCCCCCGTGATATTGGTCTTTTCTGGCCTGCGATTCGGCAAAATGCGTTAACATCCGAATCCGTATCCCACGGGACTCAAGACATAACGGAAAACGCCCTGCGGCGCAACCGGACCGCAAGATGGTGGGGCGAATTAATCGCCCCGCTCTAGGTGTTGTAGGGTTTGTTTAGTCCGCGCGCGGCGGGGTCAAGCTGTCGTCGCCCTGAACCGGCGGCAAAAGATCGTCGACATTCGGCACGGCCGGAACAGTCTCTTCGCTGGCCGGTGTGCCCAGACCCAGCGCATCAACAACCGAGCTGTCACCGGAATTCTTGGCCGAAATCACCGTCAGCGTGATCGAGGTGCACAGGAAGGCAATCGCCAGCACCCAGGTGATCTTTCCCAGAGCCGTGGCCGCGCTGCGCGACGACATCACGCCACCACCGCCGCCACCGCCGCCAATACCAAGCCCGCCGCCTTCGGAACGCTGAAGCAGCACAACACCGATCAGGCCCAAGGCCAGGATCAAGTGAATGACGAGGATGACGTTTTCCATATGCACATTCCTGTGGTGACAATCTGATGGGGCTATCTAGGGGCTTGGGGCCGCTGCCGCAACCCCTCATTCACGTGTCGGACCAATCCGCGGTGCATTCATTTGGTATGGTCGCTCCCATCGCTTCAACGCGTAAAACAACAAACCGCCAACGCAGAAAGTTCCCGTTTCAATCCCTCATTATCCCATGGAAATACACGGAATGGCGGGCGAGGCCCTGTTCTGTGGCGAAATATTGGTTTCGCCCGGACGCGGAGGCCGCTATACGGGCGCGGGTTTAGATCAGACAGGATGAACAGATGGCCAATGTCGTGGTTGTAGGCGCTCAGTGGGGCGACGAAGGAAAAGGCAAGATCGTGGACTGGTTGTCCGAACGTGCCGACGTGATCGCGCGCTTTCAGGGCGGGCACAATGCGGGCCACACGCTGGTCGTCGATGGTGAGGTCTATAAGCTGCACGCGCTGCCCTCGGGCGTGGTGCGCGGTGGCAAGCTGTCGGTCATCGGCAATGGTGTGGTTCTGGACCCTTGGAACCTGCTGCGCGAGATTGAAACGATCACCAAGCAGGGCGTTGAAATCAATCCCGAAACCCTGATGATTGCCGAAAACACGCCGCTGATCCTGCCGTTCCACGGTGAACTGGACCGCGCCCGTGAAGAGGCCGCGTCGAAAGGCACTAAGATTGGCACCACCGGGCGCGGCATCGGTCCGTGTTACGAGGACAAGGTCGGACGTCGCGCCATCCGTGTCGCCGACCTGGCCGATCACGCCACGCTTGAGGCGCGCGTTGACCGTGCTCTGCAACACCACGCCCCGCTGCGCAAAGGTCTGGGCGTCGATCCCATTGACCGCGACGCGTTGATTGCGCAACTGAAAGAGGTTGCACCAAAGATCCTGTGCTTTGCCGCCCCCGTGTGGAAAGTGCTGAACGAAAAGCGCAAAGCTGGCAAACGCATCCTGTTTGAAGGCGCCCAGGGCGCGCTGCTGGACATCGATTTCGGCACCTATCCCTTTGTGACCTCGTCGAATGTCATTGCCGGGCAGGCTTCGACCGGCACGGGCATCGGCCCTGGCTCGATCGACTATGTGCTGGGCATCGTCAAAGCCTATACCACCCGCGTCGGCGAAGGCCCGTTTCCGACGGAACTGGACGACGACGACGGCCAGCGCCTGGGCGAACGCGGCCACGAATTCGGCACCACCACCGGGCGCAAGCGCCGCTGTGGCTGGTTCGACGCCGCCCTGGTGCGCCAGACCTGCGCGACCTCCGGCGTAACCGGCATTTCGCTGACCAAGCTGGACGTGCTGGACGGGTTCGAGACGCTGAAAATCTGCGTCGGCTATGATTTGGACGGCGAACGGTTGGACTATCTGCCCACCGCCGCCGACCAACAGGCCCGTTGCGTGCCCGTTTACGAGGAAATGCCGGGCTGGTCGGAAACCACCGAAGGCGCGCGCAGCTGGGCGGACCTGCCCGCCAACGCGATCAAATACGTGCGTCGGGTCGAAGAGCTGATCGACTGCCCGGTCGCCCTGTTGTCGACCTCACCCGAGCGGGAGGACACCATCCTGGTGACCGACCCGTTTGCCGACTGAGCCTTTCCGTTTGCGCGGAACCGGGTTTCACGCCAAGATCGCGTGAAATCCGGCACTCACATTGAATTTATACGGAAAATCTCCTGATGGCTCTCAGCTACAAGACACGCAAACGCCTGGCGATGGTAATCCTGCTCATCGGCCTGCCGCTGTATATCGTCGTTGCCATTGGCGTCGTCGGGCTGTTTGAACGCCCACCGATCCTGTTGGAACTGTTGATCTACATCGTGCTGGGCTTCCTGTGGATGCTGCCATTCAAGAAGATATTCCTGGGCGTCGGCAAGGCCGACCCGGATGCAGACCCGGAAAGCTACCCGCATGATCCGGCGGGCAAATACGGACTGCCACCCACGGATACGGATAAGAAATAAGTCTCAGAGGCCTCCATGTGCGGCCCTTTTTGTCTGTTGGGGCGCAATGACGTCTGGTGAGGGCAGATTTAAGGCAGGCAATTTCAACATGAATGGAAAACCGCGCATTTTGCGGGCTTAGAGCGACGCGGCGTTTCGCAAAATCCAGGCGCACGCCAGTGCACATCTGCCAGACCCATTGGCCCGAATCCTAAATCTGCTGCGGGACGCCCGCGCGACTGTCGCGAACCGGGTTTTGCAGGATGATGAGCGCGGTTTCGTGGCCGTGGTGGGGCTTGTGCACAAATAGGGGCTGCGTTCCCCCGGGCGGGCCGGGCGATTTTGACGGCTGGTTCTGCCCGTGCTGTGGGTCGCAATACGATCTGGTCGGGCGCGTTTGCCAGGGGCCAATGACGTTGAACATGGTTATTGCCCGGCTCAGGCAGATCGAAATTGGTCGGCAGGTCGGCTGGATGTAAATCCGGATTGAAAAAAAGGGCCCCGCGAAAGGGGCCCTTTTGTGTTTGGTTTTGCTCGGATCAAGCGCTTTGGCGTTGCGCGTCCGGGCGGAAGCGGGTGGCCTCGTTCAGGACGAACTGGCCGCGTTTGATCTTGCGAATGCGACCTTCGCGCATGAGCTTGCCAAAAGCACGCAGACCTTCTTCGCGGGTGAAATCCTCGCTGGGGTCATGAGCCAGAACCAGCTTCATAATCTGGGGCCGCGAGAAATGCGGACGCCCTTCGATGAAGGTGGCATAGGCGCCGGCGGCTTCCAGCAGATCGCCCATGCCTTCGGCGCCGACCTGATCGGCGAAGGCGGCAAAGGTCACGGCACCATCGACGGCGGGCGAGATTTCGGCTTCTCCCTCGGTCTCCAGGGCCAAAGCGCCTTTGGTCACGCGGCGCGGGCGCACGGCGACGGCCTGTTCAGCTTCAGGCGCATCGACGCGCTGCTCGGACACCAGCATCAGCGGGGCCAGGCGGCGCGGCGCGTGTTTGTGACCAGCCCCCAGGCGGCGCGGACGCACCACGCGGGCAAGATCGTCACGATAGGCCTCGGTGCTGTCGTCATCCACAGCGTCGTCACCAGCATCTGCGTCTGCGCGGGTCGCCTGAACGGCGGCCTTCAGATGCGCGATGGCAGAACGGCGACGGCTGACGTCGGTGCTTTCCATCTTGGTGTTGGTTTCGGCCAGGATGCGATCAACAGCGGCGTCGTTTTCGTCGAAACCAGCGGCTTCTTCAAAGGCGGGGCGCTGCGGTGCCTCGTCCTCGTCAACAGTGTCCCGCTCGACCTCGGCCAGCTCGGCCATCAGGTCGGCTTCCTCCTCGGGCGTCAACATGCTGTCGTCGTTGCCTTGGGTTTCGAGCGTTTCCACAGGTGTGAAATCGGCGCGTTTCACCTTGACCACACGGGCGATGGCAACCGGGCGCGGAGCAGCCTCCTGGGCCGTTTCGGCTTCGGTTTCTGCGGCAACCTCTACGGCGATTTCCTCTTCGGCAAAGACGTTTTCGTCTTCGTCGCCTTCGATCGCGGTGTCCAGAGCGGCTTCCAGGTCATCGCCCAGGGCGACGTCCCAGTCCTCGGTCGTTTCGTCGGCCAGGATCAGATCGGCGGTGTCGGCGACGGTTTCGGCAGTCTCGGCATCGGACAGCGCGTCAGCTTCGGCCGCGTCATGTGCAGCAAGCCCAGCCATGACCGCGCTGATTGCATCATCGCTGTCCGTGTCGCTGTCTGTGTCGCGGTCTGTGGCGTCCTGCACGGCGTCAATGTCGCTCTCACGGGCCTCCGGTTCGGCGTCAGACACGGTGATCGACCCCAGAACGGCGGCCAGAGCG
>Ga0209121_10003713_pt1 | contig 14601 bp, 11 predicted proteins | sample Cruoilmetagenom3_FD_187292 | JGI IMG/M metagenome (GOLD analysis project Ga0209121, IMG submission 187292) | Oil polluted marine microbial communities from Coal Oil Point, Santa Barbara, California, USA - Sample 3 (SPAdes) (version 2) | ecosystem: Environmental > Aquatic > Marine > Oil seeps ...
GCCCGCCTCGCCTGAGGCGAAACCGATGGCGGGCAGGTCGCAATGACACTCGCGACTTGACATGACACTAGTTACAGAATTGTTTTTCAGAAAGAATTGAAATTATTTGTCTGAAAATCTATAAAATTGCATAAAGTTAGTTATGGGTTTTGATACTCCATACTCCCGACTGTTATTAATCCCTGGGCTTCACATTTTCCTCAACCCATTTCACAACCTCATCTAAAGGCGTTCCCGGGGTAAACAACTCCTTAATTCCCGCCTTTTTTAGTTTAGGAATATCATCTTCTGGAAATATACCACCACCGCACACCACGATGTCATCTGCACCTTTCTCGTGCAGTAACTCTATCACTCGAGGAAAGAGATACATATGGGCGCCTGCTAACGAAGATAATCCTATCATATCCACATCTTCTTGGATCGCAGCCTGCACTACCTCTTCAGGGGTCTGATGGAGCCCAGAATAGACAACCTCAAAACCAGCATCCCTGTATGTTCTGGCAATAATTCTGGCACCTCTATCGTGACCATCCAGACCTGGTTTTGCTACTAAAACCCTGATTTTCCTTTTTAAATTCATGCGATATTCTTACTATTTGAAGTTTAAAGTGCCTAGTCAGGTTGTTAGGTTCACCGTTAAGGGTTAATTGCTTTATGATTTTCATCATAGTTATTGGATAACATAGAATTCGCTCCGGATTTGCGTGCAAGACTGCCTGGTCTACTGAAAGAGCCGAATGAACGCTGAATTCGTCAGTTAATCGAACTCGTTTTTCATCTGTTTAACCTAGAACCCCGCCTACCGTCCGGCGGGCAGGCGTGAACCCCGGAACGTTGAACCTGAGCAGTTACGGCACTTTTTTTAATAAACACCGGGGTCCCGGTATACTCCAAAGACTTCCCGAAACACGTCACAAATCTCTTGCTCAGTAGCATATTCTTTCACTGCATCTATAATTGGATGCATGAGATTATCATCTCGTTGGGCGGATTCACCTAATTTCTCCAATGCATTCTTTACCTTTTTCTTGTCCCTTGTATCCTTAACCTGATTTGTCCATTGTATCTGCTTTTCTTCTAATTCTGCCTCTATTTGAAGGGTCTCTACAGGAATTTCTTCTTCAGTGACATACTTGTTTACCCCGACTACCGTCTTTTCTTTGCTATCTATCTGTTTTTGATACTTATATGCTGCATCAGCTATCTCTAATTGCGGATAGTTTCTCTCTATTGCCGCTACCATTCCTCCCATGTCATCAATCTTTTTGATATATTCAAAGGCCTCTTCCTCCATATCTTTGGTGAGGCGCTCAATATAATAGGACCCACCCAGGGGATCAATGGTATTTGCTACCCCTGATTCTTCAGCAATTATTTGCTGGGTGCGAAGAGCAATAGTGGCTGCCTCTTCAGTAGGCAATGCCAGAACCTCATCCAGGGAATTGGTGTGGAGTGATTGTGTTCCACCAAGCACAGCAGCCAGGGCCTCAAGAGCAGTTCTGATAACATTATTATATGGCTGTTGGGCAGTAAGAGAGCAACCGGCAGTTTGCGTATGAAATCTGAGCCACATTGAGCGCTGATCCTTTGCCTTAAACCTCTCAGACATGATTTTTGCCCACATCCTTCTGGCTGCCCTATATTTTGCAATCTCTTCAAAAAAGTCAAGGTGTGAGTTAAAAAAGAAAGAGAGTCGCGGGGCAAAGGAATCAACAGCAAGACCTCTTTCGAGAGCAGCCTCTACATAAGCGATACCGTCCGCTAAAGTAAAGGCAAGTTCCTGAACAGCAGTGGATCCAGCCTCCCTGATGTGATAGCCACTTATGCTTATGGGATTCCATCTGGGCACCTCTTTGGTCCCAAATTCAACAGTGTCGGTAATAAGCCTCATAGAGGGTTTTGGAGGGCACATGAATGTCTTTTGTGCAATGAATTCCTTGAGCATATCGTTTTGTATGGTTCCGCCTATTATTTCCCTGCGTATTCCTCTTTTTTCCGCCATTGCAATATACATTGCCCACATCACTGGGGCTGCTGGATTTATGGTCATAGAGGTAGTTATTTTGTCAATAGGAAGGTCATCAAACAACATTTCCATATCCTTTAATGTGTCGATAGCAACACCACATCTGCCACATTCCCCTCGTGATTTTGGGGAATCGCTATCATAGCCCATTAAGGTGGGCATATCAAAGGCTGTGGATAGACCTGTCTGCCCCTCATTTACGAGGAGGTGAAACCTCTCATTGGTATCTTTGGCAGAGCCCAGACCTGCAAACATCCTCATCGTCCATAGTCTTCCCCTGTACATAGTTGGTTGAACACCCCTGGTAAACGGGTATTGATTAGGAAATCCGACATCATTCGAATAATCAAGATCTTTAATGTCTAATGGAGTATAGAGGTTTCGAACAGGATGATCTGAAACAGTAGTAAATCGCTGTAATCTTTCAGAGGCCTTTGCGACAGATTCGTTGTAAACCTGTTGCCATTTTTTATTATCTACACCTATTTTTTCTATGCTTTCTTTTTTAAACATTATAATAGTCCTATATTAAAATTTCCCGTAACTATTCAGCCACCAGGGCACGAAGACCCAAAGAAGAGATAAATATTATTGAATAACGTAGTTTTTTCATTAATGAGCCCCGGGCTCATTAATTTCAATATGCCACGCATTAAACTATATAAAGAAAAATCATATAATCTTGGCCTCCGGCTCGACTCCGTCCCCGCTTTCAGCCCATAGGCTTACAGGCCGGTGGGTAGGGGACTACGCCCCGGAGGGTAGAGCCTAGGGCTCGGAGAGTGTCTTGGTGCCTTTGTGGCAAGATACCTGAGTAATTAAAATTTTCCTAATAATGAACTGGCTATTGTATTTTTTTGTATCTCTTTTGTCCCCTCATAAATCTCTGTTATCTTTGCATCTCTATAGAAACGTTCTACCTCATACTCAAGCATATAGCCATATCCTCCCAATAGTTGAATAGCCTCATCAGCTACTTCAACTGCTGTCCGGGCTGCATACATCTTTGCAATGGAGGTTAGTTTTGGGTCTATTCTTCCCTGATCGAAATTCCAGGCCGATTTATACACTATAAGACTTGCTAATTCTATCTTGGCTGCCATATCTGCGAGTTTGTGCTGTGTGACTTGAAATTGAGCGAGTTTTTTTCCAAACTGGGTACGCTCCTTACAGTATGCAAGTGCACGATCAAAGGCACCCTGTGCAATCCCGAGGGCCTGGGATGCTATTTCTATCCTGCTCTCGTCAAAAAACTCGAGCACATGATAGAATCCCTTATTTTCTTGCCCCACGAGATTTGAGAGAGGAACTCTTACATCATTAAATGAAAGCTCCCCGGTTGATGTCATCTTTATTCCCATTTTTTCACCAACATCTGCTGTAGAATATCCAGGTGTTTCCTTTTCAACAATGATGACTGATTGGCCGCGATAGGTAGGCTTGACCTCAAAATCTGTCTGGCATAAAACCATGACAAAATCCCCTATGGTCCCATTGGTAATAAAGGTCTTTACCCCGTTTATTATATATTCATCCCCTTCTTTTACCGCAGTTGTATCCATAAGGGTAATATCACTTCCATGGTCTGGCTCAGTAAAACCACCACTGGAAATTGCCTCTCCTTTTGTGAGAGGAATCAGGTATTTTTCCTTCTGCTGGTCATTTCCAAATCTCAGGATGATTTCAGATGAAAAATCAGCCAAGCTAATGGCAACGCCTATTCCTGAATCCTGTCGACAGAATTCTTCCACAACAAGGGCATTCTCGAAGATGCCATACTCCTGTCCACCATATTTTTCTGGGTAATGGATGCCCATGAAACCAAGTTCACAGGCCTTTTTCCAGATCTCTGAAGGAAATGTGTGGTTTCTTTCATGCTCAAGGGCTATCTCTTTGTCAAATTCTCCTTTCGCAAATTCTCTTGCTGCCTTCTGGATCGCCTCCTGTTCCTTGTCTAATGTAAATTCCATTTTTCCCCCGTATTTAAAGAAGTTCGCCTTTAAATTCGGCTTTTCTTTTTTCTAAGAATGCCCCCATTCCCTCTCTGGCATCCTCACTTGCCATGCACATGCCAAATGCATCGGATTCCATGTAACAACCTGTTCTCAGGTCCTGATCATATCCCCTTTGGATTGACTCTTTGACAGCCCGGATAGAAACCTTGCCCTTTGAAGCCAGTACCTTCGCAACTTTCATTGTCTCTTCCCATAAAGACTCTTTTGGAAATACCTTGTTTACAAGTCCAATGTCTTTGGCCTCCTGTGCGCTTATCATTACTCCAGTCATACAAAGCTCTTTGGCCATTGATTTACCAACGAGGCGAGATAGCCTCTGTGTTCCGCCAAAGCCTGGAATAATCCCGAGGTTTATCTCTGGTTGACCGAACATAGCAGAATCAGCGGCATATATAAAATCGCATGCCATTGATATCTCTGTTCCCCCACCAAGGGCAAAGCCATTGACACAGGCAATTACTGGAATGGATAAGGCCTCTAACTGAAAGAGCAGTTCCTGGCCCTGTCTTGAAAAAAATTTCCCTTCTAACGGAGTATAATCCTTCATTGATGCTATGTCTGCTCCTGCAACAAAGGCCTTATCTCCCTCTCCTGTTAGGATAAGAACCTTTATAGATGTATCTGTGTCGATTTTTTTCAGGGCGTCTGCCATCTCAGAGACAACAGTTGGATTAATAGCATTAAGTACCTTGGGTCGGTTAAATTTAATTATGGCGATATCTTCTTCTTTGCTAAAGAGAATAGTTTCATACGACATGGTTCGCTCCCTTTTAAATTTTCGATTTTCAATTGACGATTTTCGATTAATAATCTTCAATTATCAATTATCAATTATCAATTCATTAAACCCTTTCAAGGGCCATGGCCATACCCTGGCCTCCACCTATACATAGGGTAGCAAGACCTAACTCAACATCGTTTCTGACCATCTCATTCATCAGCGTTATTACAATCCTGGCACCAGTGCAGCCAACTGGATGGCCTATAGATATCCCACTTCCCAAAAGGTTTGTTTTATCAAGATCTAACCCTAATTCCCGTATGCAGGCAATGGCCTGAGAAGCGAAGGCCTCATTGAGCTCAATTTTACCAAAATCGCTTATCTTCAATCCGGTAGCTTTTAGAACCTTTCTGACAGCAGGAATAGGTCCCAGTCCCATAAAAGCGGGGTCTATAGCCCCTGATGCATATGCCTTAATCTTCACTATGGGTTTCAGGCCCAGCTCTTTTGCCTTTTCAGCGGACATTAAAAGAAGCGCAGCAGACGCATCATTAATACCAGAGGCATTACCTGCGGTAACAGTACCATCTTTTTTAAATGCCGGTCGCAATTTTGCCATTTTTTCCACATTTGTGTCCATTGGCCTTTCATCCGTGTCAAAGATAATTGGTTCACCTTTTCTCTGTGGAATAGAAACAGGGACAATTTCCTGTTTGAAGATGCCTTCAGCTATCGCCTTTCGTGCCCTTGCATGACTTAATGCGCCAAGTTCATCCTGTTCGCTTCGAGAAATATTGTATTTTTCAGCAATGTTTTCAGCGGTAATCCCCATGTGATATCCATAAAAGATTTCCCATAGACCATCAAAGATCATCAAATCGATCATATCGGCATTGTTCATCCTGGTTCCCCACCGTGCAGTATTTATCGCATAGGGCGCCATGCTCATATTTTCCATACCGCCTGCAAGTATAGTATTTTTCTCATCCCCCCGTATAGCAAGAGCCGCAAGGGATAAGGCCTTCATACCTGAGGCACAGACCTTATTGATAGTAAAGGCATTTACCTCCTTGGGAATGCCCGCCTGTACTGTTGCCTGCCTGGCAACATTTTGCCCTTGTCCTGCCCCTATCACATTACCCATGATTACCTCATCGATTTCTATGGGTTGAAGAGAATCAGAATAATCATAGGCTTTTTTTTCTAATTCAATCATACCCAACCCATGAAGGGCATCTGGCTCAAAACTCTCGACTTCTTCAGAAGCGAAGGGCCTCAGCCCAAGTTTTTTTAAGGTTTCCTTTAAGATCAAGGAACCTAAGGTAACGACTGGTGTGCCCTTTAGTGATCCTCCAAAAGAACCGACAGGTGTTCTCATGCCTCCAATAATTACTACATCTCTCATATACGTTTCTCCTTTTTAAAAGTTTGATTATGAATAGATCCAACCGATATTTATTCATTCAATGTATATTTTTTCTTCTAATTTAAGTCAAGTCAAAATGACTGGATAAACTGCAAAAAGCCTTAGATATTCTTCTCATCAGCTTGAAACTATTTTGAAATATTTTTTTATTGACAATCAGATATAGCTACATTATAGCTAAATTGTAATCATATGTTAATAATGGCATTGTACGTTAACTTTTTTAAATCATGATTGATTCAAAGTGACTATGCAGTGTCCATTTAAATTGAACTATTGATAGATAATTGATGAATAATAAAGAAAAACACACTACTGATAAGGAAGGAGACTCAAAGAAGGTGAAATTTGAGGTCTCTGGTGAGGAAATGCTTGAGAAAGAAGTCAAACTCAGCGGTAATAGCGGCCGGGTATACCTTCCTCCTGATTGGGTCGGTAAGCATGTCAAGATAATCAGAACAGATTAGTCATTGAACTTTTAATTGAGGAGTTTAGTAGATTGCAGAACCTTATAATAAGAAACTTAGAGGTACGTGATTCAGATGATATTTTTCGAATTCAGGAAGCAATTACAAAGGAACTTAGCGCAATAGATTATCATAAGATTGTTAAAGAAGAGGTAAAGAAAGACAACAGCGTCAACGTTGTGGCAGAGCTTGATGGCAAGGTGGTAGGATTTCTAATTACCTATATCCTCTATGGTGGGTTTGGTCTGCAAAAGACTGCATGGATTGGGCTTTTTGGTGTTGAGCCAAAATATATGGGAAGTGGAATCGGAAAAAGAATGGCCAAAGAGGTGTTTGATGAACTGACGAAGATGAATATTAAAAATGTTTTTACATCCGTTAAGTGGGACTCAGTTGACCTCTTGTCCTTTTTTAAGTCCCTCGGATTTGATAGATGTAACTTTATTAACTTAAAGAAAGTCATCGATTGAACATCTCTTTAAAGGAGATGAGAATGCTATTAGTAAACAAGAAAAGATAAACAAGATAACTGAATAGGAATTATAGAAAAATAACTTCAGCAATTTAAGCAATTTCAACCTTCACTTGACGGGTGAGGGTTGTTTTGAGTTAAGTGCCTGAAAGTCATGGTTGATCAAAAAGTATGCCATGGATTCAGGGAATATAGAAGGGGGGGAAATGAGGTACGCAGAGACAGGGTTTAATTTAGAAGTTGATCTAACCCGAGGAAACATTGAGAGGGTAGAAACCGACCCAAGAGACGCCGAGCTTTATCTGGGGGGTTTAGGGACGAACGCCAAGATATTATGGGACAGGGTTCCCCCTGAAACTGAACCCTTTTCTCCTGATAATCTACTCATATTCGGCACCGGTCTTTTATGTGGCACACCAGCTTTTGGTGCTAATCGTACCATTGTTACTACCTATTCTCCTCAGACTTTGTTAATGGCATATTCAATGATGGGGGGATTTTGGGCACCGGAATTGAAGTATGCCGGTTATGACAAAGTGATCTTTCGCGGCAAGTCCCCCAATCTTGTCTATTTGTGGATAAACAATGACAAGATAGAAATACGTGACGCCAGTCATCTCCAGGGAAAAGGTGCTAATGAAACCGCAGAACTTATTCGGGCGGAGTTGAAGGAGCCGAATGCCCAGGTGGCTGCTATTGGCCTGGCCGGTGAAAACCGGGTCTATTATGCTTCCATCGAGCAGGGCAGGTCCAGTGCCAGTCGACTTGGAGTAGGCGCCGTTATGGGAGACAAAGGGTTAAAGGCGATAGCCGTTCGTGGAACCAAGGACATCAATGTTGCCCGACCAGATGAATTTATAGAGCTTTGCAACGAGGTGCTGAAGTATATACAAGTCCGGTCAGAAAATCCAATTAGCGGGGTCCCGCCCATTTTAGCCGGAATTGGGTCACCGCAGGAGATGGCAATCCATGATGAGCAGTGGCACACCACCAATTTCGCCTGGGGAAATGCCCGCACCCGAAGAAAAGATTTTTGGACCAAGGAAATCGAAGAGCAATGGAAACAGACTCAGGAAAAAGCGGTGGAAAGGTTAATAAGCTGCTACAACTGTCCGATGAAATGCGGGGCAACAATTAACTCCCCAAGTATTTCAGCATACATGATGAAATGCTACTCCAAACTTACTTATGTAATGGGGGCCATGGTAGACGATCTGGATTTTGGTTTTAAAATCGCTCAGAGTGCAACGGAGTATGGGGTGGACGCCTTTTCAGCCCCGCAAACCATGGCCTTCGCCCTTGAGCTTTATGAGGCCGGCATTTTAACCGATGAGGATATGCCAGGATTTCCATCAAACAATGAGGAAAGATTTGTCTACCTGCTTGAAAAAATTGCTCATAGAGAAGGAATTGGAAATATTCTGGCCAATGGCACTTATTGGGCGGCCCATAAGATTGGTAAGGGCGCAGAAGAATATGCTCATAATAACATTAAGAAACTTGAGCAACTGCCTCTCAAACTGGGAATGCTGAATCCCATTTATTTCCTTATGTATTCTACCGGCGAGAAGATAAACATTACCCAAATTGAAGGGCAATTTCCCCAGGCACCTTTTGCTACGATGGAGCAGAGAGAAGCGTTTGTAAAGGATTGGATACAAGTTCCTGATGAAAAGTTTAAGCAATATTTTGTGGACTGGGAACCACGCGGAGAACATTCAAATCCCTATTATCCAACTGTTGAAATGTCCTGTGAAATTGTTGACTGGATGGAGAGGATGCACTACATTGATGACGCCCTCGGGATGTGTGCCGGTTTATCATCATTTCCCCTGAAGCCTCCCTATCATATGCACAATTATCCAAAATTTGTTTCATCCGGCGTAGGGATCGATATGGATGAAAAATCACTAACACAAGCAGCCAGGAGGAATCGAACTTTAGTTAGGGCCGTTAATGTAAGGAGAGGCATGAGAAGAAGTGATGAGAAGCCTCCAAAGGACCATTGGAAGAAAAGGTTTCCCGAGCTTGAAGCTGAGCTCTTGGATGCGTATTACAAATTTAGGGGGTGGGATAATCAGGGTATTCCTACTAAAGAATACTTACATGAGTTGGATTTGGATTACGTGAGCGAAGACTTCCTGCAGAGGGGAATCTTGACAGATAATGAAGATGCTCCTTCCAAAGAGACTTCGGTGGAAAAAGAGAAGAAATAAAGTGGAGGGAGTGAACCACAATGGGTGAGAAACAAAAGAAAATCATTAAGACAATAAAGATTGATGTTGATTTATGTAATGGTTGCCGGGCTTGTGAGGTAATATGCTCTGCCTTTCACTCAGACCCAAAATATAGTAGCAATAATCCGGGGCGGTCTCGGATTCGGGTGATTCGTGATCCACTAAGGGACGTATATGTTCCTGTATACGCGGGTGAGTATACTCCAGCCGAATGCATGGGCAGAGACAAATATGTTATTGACGGAAAGGAATATGACGAGTGTGCCTTCTGCAGGGCTTCCTGCCCATCCAGGGATCTTTTCAAAGAACCCGATTCCGGTCTCCCTCTAAAATGCGATATGTGTGAAGACGACCCGCCTTTAGAAGAGCCCTTGTGTGTTAAGTGGTGCATAACTGATGCCCTGACGTACGAAGAAAGGGAAGAGGAAGTAGAAGAAGAACTGGAACAGGAGGATCTGGAGATAGGATTGGAATCATTGGCAAACAAATATGGATTGGACAAGATAATGGAAACCGTTGCCCGAATGTCAATGAAGGAATAAAATATTAAGACGAAAGAAAAGGATTAAAAAAGACCGTGGAGAATGTAGCCGATTACAAAGAGATAATAGATGTCATAAAAGCGCAGGGTGGAGACGCCTTCAAATCATGCTTTCAATGCGGATTATGCGATACTGTTTGTCCGTGGAATAGGTTTAGAACCTTTAGTATGCGCAAGTTAGTCCGACAGGCTACGTTCGGTTTAACTGATATTGAAAGTGAAGATATCTGGCTTTGTACTTCCTGCGGAAGATGCCCTCAGCAGTGCCCCAGGGATGTAAAACAGATAGAATCCGGGATAGCCTTACGCAGAATTGCCACGGAATATGGGGTTTTTCATACTTCCGCCAAGCCTGTCCGCACCATAAGAGGAAGTCTTGTTGGCGAAGGCAACCCCTTGAGTGAAGAGCGAAAAAAAAGGGCGGATTGGGCAGAAGGTCTGTCTGTAAATACGTTCACCCAGGAGATGGATATTTTATATTTCCCCGGCTGCTACCCCAGCTATGACCCAAGATTAAAAAAGGTAGCTAGAGCCACAGCCAATATCCTTAACAAGGCAGGGGTGAATTTCGGGATACTGGGGGAGAAGGAAAACTGTTGTGGAGAAAGCATCCGCAAGACGGGCGATGAGGAGGTATTCGTACACCTGGCCAAGGAAAATATCAAAACTTTTATCGATAATGGTGTGAAAAAAATCCTTGTTTCTTCCCCTCATTGCTACCATACCTTCAAAAACGAGTATCCCGAATTCATGGTGAACTTTGAGGTAGTTCATATCTCCCAATATTTATTCGAGCTTATTAATGAGGGAAGGCTTGAGCTTAAGAACGAGTATGGGAAGAAAGTTACTTATCATGACCCATGTTACTTAGGTCGACATAATGGCATATATGACGAGCCCCGAGAGGTCTTAAAGAAGGTTCCCGGTTTAGAGTTGAATGAGATGCCTGAATCGCGGGAAGATAGTCTCTGTTGCGGAGGGGGAGGAGGCAGGATCTGGATGGAAACTCCAAAGAGTGAAAGATTCTCCGACCTCAGATTAGAACAGGCTGTCGGGATCGGGGCTGAGGTGCTGGTTACTTGCTGCCCATATTGCATCACCAATTTTGAGGAGAGCAGGTTAAGCCTGGAAGATCAGGAAGATAGTGAAGTATTAGAGATTAAAGACATCACAGAAATTATCGCAGAAGTGATTTAGTATCTTATAATAAATAAATTTGTGTTCAAAACAGGCAGAAAATCAAAAACCCGTCATCTTCTCACGCAAAGCCGCTAAGTTCGCAAAGGGAAAGATGATGAAAAAATGGTTATAAAAATCTTTGCGTCTTTGCGAGAGGATATTTTTGGTTCCGGTTTATCCGGGTTAGGGAAGCGAAGAAATCTGATAAGGACATAGAGAAGTGGAAAAAGAACCAGTTGAAGGACAGCTTTTTAAAATTCCCGCAGACAGCAATTTCGGAGATGTGATGGTTGTCGGTGGAGGGATCAGCGGTGTTCAAGCCTCTCTTGATCTTGCCACTGCTGGTTTTAAGGTTTATCTTGTTGAAAGATCACCGTCCATTGGGGGCCATATGGCCCAGCTTGACAAGACCTTTCCCACCAATGAATGCTCCACGTGAATACTCGCGCCCAAACTGGTCGAGGTCGGCCGGCATCCTAATATCGAGGTCCTGACCTATACTGAAATTGACAGTATAGTAGGGGAAGCGGGAGATTTTAAGGCAACCCTGATCAAAAAGCCCAGATACATTAGAGAGGAGATATGCACGGGTTGTGCTACCTGTGTCGAATACTGCCCCGTCATGGTACCTGATCCATATAATCAAGACCTGTCTTCGAATAAAGCTATCCATATATACTTCGATCAAGCGATTCCCCTTGTCACTTATGTAGACCCTGAAGCATGTCTTTACCTTAAAGATAAGAAATGTAATATTTGCGTAGGAGTCTGTGATAATGAAGCCATAGATCTTAATCAAAAGCCTGAGAAGGTAGAAGTAAATGTAGGGGCGATCGTTCTGGCTCCCGGCCTTGAACCATTCGATCCTAAGGTGAGGAGGGAATATCGCTACGGAGAGTTTACAAACGTGGTGACGAGTCTTGATTTTGAACGCTTTTTGTCTTCCACCGGGCCACACGGAGGAGCCATATTGCGCCCTTCAGACGGGAAGCGTCCGGAGAAAATAGCTTGGATTCAATGCGTCGGTTCCAGACGGGTTACCGAGGGCGATAACAGCTATTGTTCAGCCGTATGCTGCACCTATACCCAGAAACAGGTGATTTTGACAAAAGTTCACGACACAGATACAGCATGTACGATATTCCATAACGATATTCGTTCCTATGGCAAGGATTTTGAGACATACTATCAAAGGGCAGAGGAGCTTCCCGGGGTTCGATTTATCAGAAGCTATGTATCCATAACAAAAGAGAACCCGGAAACTGAGAATGTAACAATAAGATACTCTACTACCGAGGACGGAGTAAAGGAAGAAGAATTCGAACTGGTGGTATTATCCGTCGGATTGAACCCTCCTGCTGATGCGAAGGGCCTGGCAAATAAGTTCGGTATCGAGCTCAATTCACACGGATTCTGTGAAATCAATCCTCTTAATCCTATTGAGACCACTCGCCCGGGAATCTTCGTAAGCGGAGGCTTCCAGGGTCCTATGGATATCCCGGAGTCTGTTTTTACCGCCAGCGGGGCTGGCTCCCTTACTGGTGAACTCCTTGATTACCGGCGAGGAAAGTTGACCAGCGAAAAGATATATCCGCCGGAAAGGGATGTCTCTGGAGAAGAGACCAGGGTAGGCGTTTTTGTGTGCCATTGTGGGGCCAATATCGGAAGTGTGGTAGATGTTCCTTCCGTCGTTGAATATGCCTTAACCTTACCCAATGTTGTCTACGCTCAGGAACAGCTATTTTCATGTGCTACTAATTCTGCCCAGGAAATAACAGACATGATAAAGGAAAAAGGCCTCAATCGGGTGGTTATCCCCGCCTGCTCCCCCTTGACCCTTGAACCGTTATTCCAGGACACCGTTCGGGAGGCGGGAATTAATCAATATTTCTTGGAAATGGCTAATATTAGGGAATATAACTCTTGGGTCCACTCGAAGGAAAAGGAAGAAGCTACGCAGAAGGCAAAAGATATCGTCCGGATGTCGGTAGCACGGGCTTGCCTTTTGGAGCCATTACAGGAAATTGAGCTGTCGGTCAACAAGACGGCGTTAGTGGTTGGTGGAGGTATAGCCGGCATGACTTGTGCTCTTTCCATAGCCGACCAGGGGCATGAGGTTTACCTGGTGGAAAAGGATCCAGATCTCGGGGGGATGACACGAAGGCTTTATTACACCGTGGAAGGGCTGGATGTTCAGGCCTATTTGCGTGGCCTTGTGCACAAGGTTTATCAGCACCCCTTAATACATGTATATACTGATGCCATCATCACAGAGGCTACCGGTTATATTGGGAATTTTGTAACCAATGTGAAGTCTGAAAGAGGTGCCATAGAGATCAAACATGGAGCAGCCGTCATCGCCACCGGCGCTGAAGAATATAAACCCACAGAATATCTTTATGGGGAAGATAAAAGGGTATTGACCCTTCTGGATCTGGAAGAGCAAATCGCTAAAGGAGAAGAAGGGCTAATTAACTCCAAGACCCTGGTCATGATCCAATGTGTAGGCTGCAGAAACGAAGACAGAGATTACTGCTCCCGGGTATGTTGTAGCCAGGCGGTAAAGAACGCCTTGAAACTAAAAGAGATAAACCCCGAGATGGATATCTACATCCTGTTCCGGGATATGAGAACCTATGGGTTCAGAGAGGATTATTATCGGGAAGCGTCCGATAAAGATGTAAAGTTCATCCGCTATGAACCGGATGATAAACCGCAGGTGGAAGCAGTTGAAGAGGGAGGTCGGCCTGTTTTAAGGGTTACCGCGACCGATCCTATTTTAGGTCAGAGGCTTGCTATAGATGCCGATTACCTTGCTTTGGCTGCCGCCGTTATTCCCTCATCAGGAAGTCAGAAAATAGCCGAACTGTTCAAGGTCCCTTTGGGACCGGATGGCTTTTTCAAAGAAGCCCATGTCAAATTAAGACCTGTTGACTTTGCCACGGATGGCGTTTTCTTGTGTGGGACAGCTCACTATCCAAAGCATATATCTGAGGCGATTAACCAGGCTTATGGCGCTGCTGGCCGGGCCGCAGTTCTTCTTTCACATGATATCGTTGCTGTCTCAGGTTCTGTTTGTGAGGTGGATAAGAAGACGTGCATAGGGTGTGGGGCATGTATCGAGGCTTGTAAATATGGCGCCATAGAGTTTAATGATACACGGCAAGGCAAAAAAGCCACTGTTAATCCTGTTCTATGTAAAGGATGTGGTCTATGTAACGCATTGTGTCCAACAGGGGCTATTTCTCTAAAGCATTTTACTAATGAACAGGTATTTAGTGAAATTGATGCAGCGGTTGTAGGCTTGTAGAAATCCTATAATGAACAAAAAGGAGTAATATAAGAATGGGTACGGGATTTGTATTTAAACCAAGGATTATAGGTTTTGTATGCCATTGGTGAGGTGCCGCCGCCGCTGACGTAGCTGGAGTTTCCAGACTACAATATCCTCCGGAAATCAGGCTTATACGCCTCATGTGCGGTGGGAGAATCGATATGGCATTTGTACTCCGAG
>Ga0209121_10003714_pt1 | contig 14597 bp, 14 predicted proteins | sample Cruoilmetagenom3_FD_187292 | JGI IMG/M metagenome (GOLD analysis project Ga0209121, IMG submission 187292) | Oil polluted marine microbial communities from Coal Oil Point, Santa Barbara, California, USA - Sample 3 (SPAdes) (version 2) | ecosystem: Environmental > Aquatic > Marine > Oil seeps ...
GAAAAGCCGTGCATTTTTTGAAGTATCGTGGATATTGATTTTCAGTACTATTAATTGGGTTCTAAAGTATCCATTTCCCGGCCCCTCACTTTCACGTTAGATGTAAATAAAAAAGGAGACGAAAAATGAAAGAAAAACTTTTAAAGTTAATAGAACAGTTAAAATCTGATAAAAGACTTGTCTCATTTGACGAAGCGTCTACAAAACAAGCCGTTATATTACGTATTTTATCTTTGCTTGGATGGGATACTTTTAATATTGATGAGATTAATCCAGAATATTCAGTTGCGGGGAAAAGAGTTGATTTTTCGTTACGTCACTCAAACGTAAATAAAGCATTTATTGAGGTGAAGAAAATCGGAGAAGATTTAGAAAAACATCAAGAGCAACTGTTGAATTATTCCTTTCAAGAAGGAGTAAAACTTTCAATTTTAACGAACGGAATTACATGGTGGTTTTATCTACCGTTACATGAAGGCAGTTGGGAACAAAGAAAATTTTACACAATCGAAATATATGATCAAAATGCTGAAGAAATAGTAGGTCGATTTATAGATTATCTTGCAAAAGAGAATGTAATTTCAGGTAAAGCTATAACAAACGCCGAAGCCATTTATAAAAGCAGGCAAAAGAATTACCTCATAAAAGATACGCTTCCTAAAGCGTGGAGTAGATTAATTTCCGAACCCGATGAATTACTTATTGATTTGCTTGCTGAAGCCACTGAAAAGCTATGTGGTTATAAACCGGATCACTCAGCGGTTGAGAATTTCATTTCCGTTAATCTTTCAAAGATAGAAACTTCTTATGGATTAGAGGGAAAAAAGAAGGCAGATTTACCTAAAATAAAAGTCAGCACAGAAATGAAAGAAAGCTACATCGGGAAATCAGTCACGGCATTTAATTTTAAAAAAACAAGACATGAAGTAAGATTTTGGAAAGACATACTTATAAAAGTATGTAGTTTAATGAGCAGCATGCATCGAAACAACTTCGAGCGAGTACTTAATCTCCAAGGAAGAAAAAGATCATACTTTAGCAAAAACGCTAATGAGTTAAGGGTTCCCGAAAAAATAAAAGGCACAGATATATTTGTTGAGATAAATTTAAGCGCAAATAGTATTGTAAAAATGTGTTTAGATATTTTATCACTGTTTGGTTATTCAAAAGAAGATTTTACCATAGAAGCACATTGAATATGTATGAACATCTAGCAAATCGCTGCACCTGATCGCTATTCCGCTGACGCTCCATAGCGGCAGGTGAGCTCAAACGTTAGACATCTTTATTAATGCTTGACATTCAGGCTTTAAGTCTTGTATCTAAGCCAGAACTGAAACCGATAGAAAAGGCATCTGCTTCCGCCGAATCAGTCTCCCTTGGGAAGCGCGATATATGGCTTGCGAAAAAAATGCCGGAAGCAGTGAAGCAGAGCTGCTTCATTCTGCTCTTTACAGACGGGATGACCTTCGATACGGACACACTATAAAAGGGCCGGCCGTCATCCAGGAAAAGGAGTCGGTTTCTGCATCTGGATTAGGTCTTGACCTCATCATTTTAATTTGGTACTCATATTTCACGATATCAGTGGAAGGAAATTGAGGGAAATTATTAAAAAACAAATTCCTATTTTTAAAATTTAAAATAAGATTTAAGGCCTATTTTTAGGGGAAAAATTAGAAGTCAATATAAAGAAAATTTGTTTCTCTGCAAAAATGTGTATTTTCTAACTTTCCTTTGATATTATATTATTTCTCGAATTTGTCCCAAAACAACGGGGATCTGGAATGAAATAAGAAAAAGGAGGGCATTATGAAAAAAGCAAGAAACGCACTGATCGTTTTCTTATGGATTTTTTTCCTCATTCCGAGTTACTCGGCCCTGAGTAAGGAGAAAGCGCAAAAAGAGCCACGTCCAATTGAAGACATCCAGGACATTCTTGCCTGGAAAAGTATCCGGTCACCTTCCGTCTCGAATAATGGCCAGTGGTTTGCTTACAGGCTCTCTCCTCAAGAAGGAGATGGCAAAGTCATCATAAGGAAAACAGAAACAGAAAAAGAGTACACGTTTTCTGCAGGTGAAGTTCAAGGCTACACCCAGGATGTTATCTTTTCAGATGATTCCCGGTGGGTGGCATTTACTATCTACCCAAAAAAAGAAGAAGCGAAGAAACTGAAAAAGCAGAAGAAAAAAACCTACAACAAAGTTGCCCTGGTAAATCTGGCATCAGGCGAAAAGGTAGAATTCGAAAAGGTTAAAAAATTCGACTTCTCTGGAGAAAATTCTTCATGGATCGCCCTGCACAAATATCCGCCTGAAAGCAAGAGTACGCCCGCAAGTAAAGATAAAAACGAGGATGAATGGCGCGGTGCCGACCTCATCCTGCGTGAACTTGCCACAGGAAAAGAATTGAATGTCGGGAACGTTGCAGAGTTTGCCTTCAACAAGAAAGGGCAATGGTTAGCCTGGATAGTGGATGCACAGGAAAAAAGTGGAAACGGTGTGCAGGCAAGAAGCATGAAGACAGGGGTGATTCTTCCTCTCGATAACGATAAGGCCATCTACAAACGGCTGACCTGGACCGAGAAAGGCGATGGTTTGACTGTCTTGAAAGGAAAAGATGATGATGACTATGAAGATAAGCTGTACAGCGTGGTGGGTTTCACTCAATTTACTTCTGATGTTCCAGCTAAGTTCATCTATGACCCCGAAGGAGACAAAAATTTTCCCGAAGATTTGACCATAAGTCCCAACAGAAATCCATTGTGGACAGAGGATTTGTCGGGAATCCTGTTCGGCATTCATGAGGTAAAGAAAAAAGAGAAAAAGGAAAAGGAAGAAGATCAAGACAAAGGGGAACACAAAGAAAAAGAAAAAAAAGAAAAGGAACCTTCAAAGGAAATACCAAAAAAAGAGAATGACATAGACAAAGAAGACCTACCCGATTTGGTCATCTGGCACTGGCGGGACAAAAGGCTCCAGTCCATGCAGCAGGTTCAGGAATCAAGGGATAAAAATTTCAGTTATCTTTGCATCTATCGGGTGAAAGAAAAGAAGTTCTTGCGGCTTGCCGACGATGAGGTTAGACAGGTAACAGTCGCTCCCAAGCACCACTGGGCAATAGGACTCGATAACCGGGAATACGAATTGATGGGAAACCTGGAAGGCCGGCGATACCAGGACATCTATGTTTTTGACCTGAAAACCGGAGAAAAGAAGCTGGCCCTCAAAAAATGTCGCTGGTTCTTTGGCCCTTCTCCAGATGGCAGTCATTTCCTGTACTACGACGATGGGCACTACTTTACTTATGAGATGAAAACGGATAAAAAATTCAACATTACGAAGGATGTTCCTACCTCTTTCATCAATAAAGAAGATGACCATAACGTCGTTAATCCGCCAGTTTATCCTTATTATTTTGGGTGGGCCAAAGATGGTGTCTCTGTTCTTCTTTATGACAACTGGGATGTGTGGAACATTCCTGTTCATGGCGGCCAAGGTGTGAATTTGACCGTGAATGGCAGAGATAAAGGTATCCGGTACCGGAGGCGCTTTCGTCTTGATCCTGAAGAGAAAGGCATTGACCTGGCAAAACCGCTTTATATTGCTATATATGGAGAATGGACGAAAAAAGGCGGAGTCGCCCGTGTGGACAAAGGAACGCCGGGGGCCAAAATGCTGCTCTGGGATGATGCCGTATTTTCCCTCCTCAAGGCCAGGAAGGCTGATGTGTATCTCTACACGAGACAAACACCAAAAGACTATCCCGATTACTATGTGACAGACGGCTCCCTCAAAAAAGGCAAACGGCTTACACAGGCAAACCCCCAGCAGAAGGATTTTCTCTGGTCTGATGGCACCATGCTTCTCGACTATGAGAGTGCCAAAGGGGACAGGCTACAAGCTGCCCTTTTCCTCCCGGCAAACTATGAAAAAGGTAAAAGATACCCCACCATAGTTTACATTTACGAGAAGCTCTCCCAACGGCTTAACTACTATTTATCTCCATCAGCAAGAGGTTTCAACGTATCCGTGTACACGAGCCGTGGTTATGCGGTTTTGATGCCCGATATCGTATACAAGGTTAACGATCCTGGAATGTCATCGGTTTGGTGTGTACTCCCTGCCCTCGAGGCTGCCATAGAGACTGGAGTGGTGGATAAAAATCGAGTAGGTATTCACGGTCATTCCTGGGGAGGTTATCAGACAGCTTTTCTAATTACTCAAACAGAAGCCTTCAGAGCGGCTGTCGCCGGGGCTCCCTTAACCAACATGGTCAGCATGTACAGCTCGATCTACTGGAATACAGGATCGGCTAATCAACCGATATTTGAAAGCAGCCAGGGCCGATTCAAAGGCGGTTACTGGGAAAATATGGAGGCCTACACCAGAAATTCCCCTGTGTACTATGCAAAAAACGTCAAAACGCCGCTCCTTCTCCTCCACAACGACAAAGATGGGGCAGTGGACTGGAACCAGGGCATCGAGTATTTTAACACACTCAGGCGCCTGAAAAAGCCTGTCGTTATGCTCCAGTACAAGGGTGAAAATCACAGTCTTCGCAAACCTGCCAACCAAAAAGACTACACCATAAGAATGAGAGAATTCTTTGACCATTACCTCATGGGAAAACCATCTCCAGACTGGCTGAAAAAGGGTGTTTCTAATCTCAACCTCGAGGAACACATTAAGGAGCGAACAAAAAAATCGCTGTTTATAAGAAATTGCTTTTCGGCTGTGGTGGCCGACTGAGCCTCTTTGTATCGATTTTGCCAGTCACTTCTATAGCATCCTCGCCGCTGCATTTCATAACCCATGTCACTGTATTGCCGCTTATCTTAGTATCTGTAATCTTACATTCCTCTTCCTGAGCCTGTTCCTTCGGTACCATGGTCTTCAGCACGTTCTTTTCTGTCAGACATTGGGTATGTTTTCTTGCAGGCATTTGCATTGGCATTCCGGGCATTTCCATCTTTGTGGTAATCTCCCACAAGCCTTCATGCAGATTCACTCCTGCAAAAGCAAATGTTCCCCATAGAAATATCCCGGCAATAGCTAAGGCCAAAACTATTCTCTTTATCATTTTACTTTCCTCCTTTCATTTGGTTTTCCTTGACCATAATTTCCATTTAAATGTGTTTCAAGGCTGTACTTTTTACGTAGTAGTGTATCATTTATGGCCGGCCTGAAGATTAACAACGTAATGAAATCTACAATTTTTATTTCGTTTTGTACGATAACCGTCTTGAAATGGAGCCCCAAACTCATCAGACCAGGGTCCCATTGGAATGTCATCCACGTGACCACATGTTACCTTATGTGAACGACTACATTGCCAGAGACAACCGTTGGAGGGCAGCTGTGGCCTCCAGGAGGGCAATTGTACGAATAATTGATAATTTGCTTTTTAAAAAATTTGTCACGATCATAGGGGACCATCGGGACAAGGGGAAGGTGAATTTTACCGTCTTCTGGTATCTCAAAATTTCCGATTATCTTATTGCCCTTTATATAAAAGGGAGTATAACAACTATAGACATGGGGCATAGTCATCCCACATTCAAAGCTTTTATAAATAACCTGCAAATAGCCTGTTGTTTTTCCCTTTCCATATACAATTCCTGAAAAATTACAAAACATCAGGATTACAAGTCCCGCTAACACAGCCTTTTTGAACAATATCGCCTCCTTTACTCTTTAACCAACTCAACCCTGCGGTTCAAGGCTCGCCCTTCCTCTGTCTCGTTGGAGGAAACAGGGGTCAACGGTCCTACTCCATAGGGATCAAGGCGGTTCTGAGCCACTCCATACTTTGTTACCAGGAGTTTAACAACAGCCTCGGCCCTTGCACGGGAAAGTTTCATGTTGTAAGCGATTTTTCCAACACTATCGGTATGTCCAACCACATATAGATTCAATTTTGGGTTTTGTTTCAGAAGTTTCGCTATCTCTTTAAGGGTTGGCTCGGACTCTGGTTTAACATTTGCTTTATTAAAGTCAAAATGAATGCCATAAACAGATGCATGTCCGGTTGAGCTGATATCTCTTGCCAGGCTTTTGGCATCGGCAACAACTTCCTGCGTCATTGACTTTTTCTCTACAATCGTCAGCTCGTAACATCCTCCGTCACAATGCGCATATACATAAATCCACGTTATTTTTCCGCCCATTTCCACCTTGAGCCATGCTTCCCCAGGGACTTCATAAACCATTGAACCCCCTATCTTTTTTACAGCGTTTTCATAGTTTCGCAAGATCTGTAGCTCACTCGGGGCCTTCTTCTCTTTCTTGATGTCATATTCAATGTGATATTTGTGACCTTCAATCTTAATATCCTCCCCTTTATCATTTTTGAAATCAGCCTGGTCAAATTCTTTGTATTCATAGTCTGAGATGTAAAAATTGGGCATTCGTGTAAGTAGAGGATGGTCTTTGCTGCCCGGCAAATCCTCCTGTGCTACGGATAGAATAGGTATCATTAACAGAGAAAATAAACAGAAGCCTAAAACAAAAAAAATCTTCTTTTTCATCATATTATTCCTCCCTTTTTAATTATGTTAATGTCCATTTATTATTTAAGTGGCTTATCTTTCAGGCATGAAATTATTTTTCAGGAACTATGTATTGATCTTGGAGAGACAAGGTATCCTCATCATTAGTATGATTGAACATTTTTTTGTTACGGTCATAATTAAAACGACTAAAAATCTTACCCTCCAAGTTGTATAGTTCTAACTTGTTGTCTTTAACTTTCCATGCATGTTCATTTTGATTATTCCCTTCAATTATTAGTCCGTCCTTGCCAAATTTTATTATTTTTGATCTTTTGGTCACAGGATTAAAAAATAATCTAAATGGTCTTGATACTAAAATTTCTTTCATTGATGTTTTCGAAGTAACCTTTGGAGGCTCTTTTCTACTTCTAGGAATTATTGATCTTCGAATCTTATTACACGGGGGGCCAAGAGCGGCCGTAAGGTTATCATCTTCGCGTTGGTCATCATAGGTAGCTGGTGTGATGCCAAGTAAATCAGATGGAAAAGCAATATCTTTCTCGCTTCGTGGTTGAAGAATGAAACATCTCTCTCTTCCCAATGCGCCTAAAAATAATCCCAGTTCAAATATTACATTGTAATTGGCTTTTTTAACTTCTTTTCCTCTTATTTGCGTTAGATCATCGGGAGTAAAAACAAATATTGCCGCATCATATTGACCGAGAGCATCAAAAAGTGATTCCAAGTTATGTTTTGTAAGTCCAAATACACCTTGCGGCCACACTGTAACCTCGAAGTTGTATTCAAGATTTTCCTGAACCGCATAAGCAACATCAAGCCCTTCTTTGGATGATGCGATAAATATTCTTTTTTTCATATTATCTCTTTTCTAACAATTACTATATAGAATGTAATAATTTATTAAAATTGTTAAATTCAGTCTTTCATAATGCAACTAAATCGTCTCTTATCGCTGAAAAAGTGTAGTATTATATTAATATTATTCATGTTATATTGCAATCTACATAATTTACTTTTTTATTATTTTTTACATCATATATGCAAATTCGCATATTCTAATTTCCATATGAACATTGATTCAATTTAAAGGAGTCAATGATATATTTATATACACAATATACACAAAAGCAAGGAACTGCGATTAGAGTTTATCTAGTGGGCTGGCAACGTCTGAATATTTTTTTCTGATCACATGGGTATAGATCATTGTTGTATTCAGGTTCTTATGACCTAATAATTCCTGAATTGTTCGAATATTGTATCCTGACTCCAGCAAATGTGTGGCAAAACTGTGACGCAGTGTATGACAGCTTGCATCACTCTTTACTGGCATTGGGATATTTTTTTTGGAGAGCATAAGGTAAGCTTGTCTCCTCATATCCTAATTTTATATCTTCTTCATGAACTCCTTTCACTTTTTTTAGATGCAACTGCAAAGAATGTTTCAGGGATTCAGGTAATACTAAGGATAAGGCTACAATTTTTTGGTTTTATTGTATTAAATCATCATATATAAACAGTTAAAAAATAAATATTTTCTCAAAATATAGAATGTAATATAATAATATTAATGTGTATAAAGTTTATATGAATACAATTGTGTTTATTCTGCTAATATGGAGTGATAAGAAAAATGATTTTGTACACTAGATTTGAGCGAAATAGCAAAATAAATTAAGGAGGTAAATCATGGCTTTTAAGGCATTATTTCTGGCACATGCGCCTGATGCAGATTATAAAAAACATAACAATATTATTGATACAGGAAAGTATAGACTTTTGACATTTGTTGTGAAAACTCAAGACGAAGCAATAAAAGTGTCTAAAAGTATCTATAAAAAAGAGAAGATAGATTCTATTATGCTTTGCCCTGGTTTTACACATAATGATGTATCAGAAATATTTCAGGCACTTGAGGGTAAAGTATCCGTCAATGTTTCCAGAGGAGATGGGCCTAGTAATAAAATTTCCCAGCCAGTGATTCAAAGAGAATACTTCAATAAGTAAAATGAGAAGAGCACATAACAAATTGTTGCCCTGACATTTTTCCGCTGTGCTCCAATATACAGGTGGATTCAATAGTTAGCGGTAAATTAGTTTAAAACTTTTATCCATAAAAGGAGTCAAAAGAAATATATGAAAAACAAAATTATGAACATTACTATCATTTTATGCTCAATCACAATCAGTCTCGTATTTACCTCATGTTCTGAGCAAATCAAATCAGAAAAGAGAGGATATCCTGTAGCACTCACAACCACTACGGCGGTCAATCAATATAAGGTAGTGGACACGGGACAAGAAAAATTCTTCAATAATTATACAACGATTGTCCAACCATCCGAAGGTGAACCATTTTACGGTCAAGATGCGCAATATACAATAAACCCCCCTTCTTACACTGATAATGGCGACGGCACGATTACCGATAATGTTACAGGCTTAATATGGCAAAAAGCATACGAACTAATGACGTATGACCAGGCTGTTGAGAAGGTAAAGACATTTAATTTGGCAAATCAAACGGATTGGAGAATACCAACTATAAAAGAAGCCTATTCTTTGATTCTGTTCAGTGGTGTTGACGTAAGTAGTAAGGATATGACTGCGCTACCAGAGGGAGCAGTCCCTTTTATAGATACCGATTATTTTTATTTTGAATATGGTTCAAATGGCGAAAGAGTTATTGATGTGCAAATACTGTCATCAACCCTATATAGAGGAAAGACTATGGGGAATCAGGAAACGGTTTTTGGCGTTAATATTGCTGATGGGCGTATAAAAGGTTATCCGCTTTTAGATCCGAGAACACGGTCGGGGAAAAAATTTACCGTTCGTTTTGTACGTGGTAATACAGCATATAGTAAAAACAATTTCAAAGACAACCAAAATGGAACCATTAGTGACTTGGCAACCGGTTTAATGTGGGAACAAGCAGACAGCAAGCAACCAATGAGTTGGGAAGCGGCATTAGCTTGGGCACAACAAAAAAACAGCAAAAATTATTTAGGTTATAATGATTGGCGATTGCCCAATGCCAAAGAATTGCAAAGTCTTGTAGATTACAGCCGTTCACCACAAGAAACCAACTCTGCAGCTATTAATCCGTTGTTTGAAGTAACGAAGATTAAAGACGAAGGTGGTAAAACGAATTATCCGTTTTATTGGTCTTCAACCACTCACGAAAATGCAGAACACGGTGGTGGTTCTGCGGTTTATGTGTGTTTTGGAGAGGCGTTGGGTTTTTTCAAACCGCCTATGTCCTTAGGAAGTGCAAAATTACAAGATGTTCACGGTGCCGGTGCACAACGTAGTGATCCCAAAACTGGTAGTGCAGATGATTTTCCTCAAGGATTTGGACCACAAGGCGATGTGATTAGAATAAATAATTTTGTGCGATTAGTAAGGAACAATTAAAATATTACCGCAGGCCGTTAGACATCTGTTGACGTTAAAACGTTTTAGCGTTATAATGTCATAGTTACTGAGGGAGGTGACATTATGGCAACACAGACTAAACGAACCACCATTTATTTAGACCCCGACTTACATAAAGCCTTGCGACTGAAATCCGCTGAAACCTCTCGATCTGTTTCCGATCTCATAAACGAGGCAGTCAGGGAAGCCCTTTCCGAAGATGCCGAGGATCTTGCTGCCTTTGAAGAGAGGGCTGCCGAGCCTCTAATCAGCTATGAGGAAATGATCAAGAATCTGAAAAAAGATGGCCGCATATAAACTTTTTTTCAAGGCGTCGGTGCAAAAGGATCTCAGCTTAATTCCCAAAAAGGATCTGAAAAGAATTCTCAGTCGCATTGAGAAACTATCAAATGATCCACGGCCCCCGGGCTGCGAAAAACTGACCGGCAAGGAGAAATATCGACTGCGCCAAGGACGCTGCCGAATTGTATATTCGATTCAAGATTATGAACTCACGATCTGGGTTGTGAAGGTGGGACACCGAAAGGATGTTTATCGCTGAAGATAACAATTCACTTGAGAGGACGTGAAAATGCTTGTGCATTTCACGCCTCTCAGTTCGTCGTTAGGCAAACGAAAGGGGACAGAGATGAAACAGCCAATTATAGTAATTCTGGCAGGTTAATTGTTTTGATATTAATTAGTTACTGCAGCCAAAGTACTATTTCGATTAGTATTTCGATATATCAGGGAAAAATCTAAAAGCAGTTCCAGTCGATATGTCTATTTTTTATATTTGCAATGTCTATTTTAAAAGTTACCTAACAAGATTATGCTGAATTACCTTAATTATTTTTTTTAGCTAAGTCTATCCGAGAAGAATTTTATGTATTAATGCTATCTTTGAGTGATTCAAGGAGTCAGATAAACATGCCTTCTAAATATTCAAATTTTCTGTTAAGAGCGATATGCTTCAAATCCACACGGCCGGTATCATATGGAAGATCGATAGCATCTAAGTTGTGCCCGGCATTAATCAGCTCTGCCACAATACGTGCTGAAAAAGGTACGTGCATCAAGCCATGTCCGCTGAATCCTGCCGCATGGATGAGGTTTTGAATTTTAAGATCATAACCAAATAGGGAATTATGGTCAGGAGTAGTGTCATAAAACCCACTGGTAACTGCCGCGGGCCTTCCCATATCCTGAACAGCAGGCAAAAATTGAGTGATTTCTTTACGAACGGCTGCACCATATTCGTTGAATCCAAGCCCGAAACCTGGTTCAATATCATCCTGGTTATCGAGTGTGGCTGTAACAGGCTTGGGGTGTTGCAGCCAGCCCATCATAAGTTGCTGGTTGTCAGGTCGGCAATAAGCGTCATCGGGTGTTACAGTCATTGGTAGTGACGGAAAGTCTTCCATTGTGAGCCCCCAGTCGCTATCCGCTTTAAGACCAGTCAAAAAGTATAGATACCTTCGCTCGGCGGTAATCGGCAGGTCTATGCCGCCAAACAGCCGTGATATTCCCGGCGCCCAAACATTTGATGCATTGAGGAAAATATCGGCTTCAATCCTGCGGCCCGAATTAAGTATGACGGCTGTGGCCTTAGAACCTGAAACTTCAGAATTAACAACGGGGTCATTCTGAATGATATCAACTCCGAGATCCCTTGCAGCCTGTGCGCCGTCCTGGTAGATAATGTTCGGGAATAGAAAGCCGTCCCTGGGACACCAGGTCGCTCCGACAATCCCAATTGTATCGATATAAGGAAATTGTTCGCTTAATTCCGCTTCGTCAAGCCATACCACTTCTTTGAGGCCCGCTTTCTGTTGCATGTTCACCTGTTGCTTTGCGGCTTCAACGTCAGCCATGTAATTTTTCAAAAATAAATAACCGTTCTGGCGAATTGGAGATTGGCTGTTGCTGATGATTTCGGTCCAGTTCTCAAAAAAATTGATTGAATATAACATTCCCTGTACTGTGGAGGGTGTTTCGAACTGTGCTCGGATGCATGCTGCCGAACGGGAACTTGCTCCACTTCCGAGATGGCGTGCTTCAATCAGGATTACCTTAGCTCCCATTCTGGCCAACTCCCAGGCCGAAAGCACACCGGTCACGCCACCTCCTATGATGGCAATCTTTTTGTCTAAATCATTGGCAACAGGTTCTGGAATCATCATTTCTCCTTCATGTTAAGTGTTGATTAATGTAGTTTTTGTGAATTATAAAAAAATCCATTTTCGCAACTTAGAAATTTTAGAAAAACAAAAAACCCGTGTCAATTAAAAATAAAGACGAGATTAGCTAAAAATCAAAAGTGTATGCCATAAAGACCAGTATTTTTAATTTTCCTGATATCACCTAATTTATCACCGCACCAGAATCCTATTGAAGAATATCTTCCTATGCTGAAGGCACGAAGCCAGATACACTCTGTTGTCCGAGGTTTCTTCAAGATTTCTAATTTGTATGCACGCCATTTAATATACCCATATTTTCTACCAGCCTGCGATATTTCCCGCCAAGCAATCCTTCTCCAATAATGTAGGCACCGCAGGCAGCCTCTTTTGCAATTTTTGATAACTTATTAACTTTAACTACTGGAGTATACTTGCTTAGCCTAAGTGTAAGTTCACTCTTTATAAAACCAAGGTCTATTAATCTACCGGATAGAATGATCTCCCTTGGATTGGGCATAGAAACGAGTATTGAGGCTACATCCTTTTCTATGCTTTCCACTAAAAGGAGTATGGCCTCTTTAAATTTTATTAAATCTTTAGGTTCAATATTTTTCCCTACAAAATCTTTTAGCCCTCCTTTAAAAACAATTTCCTGTGTTAGTGGCGGTTTTAACCTAATGGCAATCTCGGCATCCATTCCACCTGCCCCTAAAAATCCTAAGCTCCCGTTTGTTCCACCTATCCCATCGATGATTTTTCCGTCTTCGACAGCCATGACAGCCGTAAATCCATATCCCACTTCTACGTGGACAAAAGATGTTTTATTGAAGGAGATTTTTAACCGCTTTGATTGATCCTTTATACCCAGGGCTACACAACAAACTTTATCCGCTGTTCCCATATCGAATTTATTCCATTTTCTGTAAGCGGGAACAGTTTTAAGATGGATGACGCCAGGGATAAAGTAAACAGGCATTTTTTTTTGCTTCATTTCTAAAATTATATTTTTTATTCCTTCATTTACTGCTACTTTTGTGTCCAAAGGAATTATTTTTCCAATATCCTCTTCGGTAATATCCTTTATACTCTTCAAAGGTATTCCATACCCTGACGGGCCGACAATCATATCTAAAGGTGTTAGAGGATCGAGTTTATCTATAAGTAAATGAGGATTTTGAAAAATATCCTTTGATTTTATTGATTCATCTATTATGGTTTTTTTATTATTCTCCATTCCAAAAAGGTCAAAACTGTATGTCCCTGGGTCTATTCCCACAACTCTCATATTATTCTCTCCTTTAATGGACAAGAAGGGTCTGATTCCCTCCAACTTCCAGTTAGATTGAAAGTTCTTGATCTGCAACCTCCACATTCATGTAAATATTTACATTCTTTACAGGGATTTTTTCTCGTTGAGAAATCCTTTACGCTTTTAATCAATTCTGAATCCTGCATATTCTTCCATATTTCATTAAGACCTCTTTCGTTTACATTGCCTATTGTAACAGGAGCGAACGTACATGGTTTTACATCTCCATTTGTTTCAATAAACATATACTCACCAAAAATGCAACGAGAAACATCAGGAACTATAATACCATTCTCAGGATTTGGGGAATAATCGATATCATGTTCCTCTAAGAATGGCATAAAGAATGGCTCATCAACATACACATCCATCTGGTAATCCTTTTGGTTTTTAATGACAGAAAAGAAAAATTTCTTATACTCTTCTCCATTCAAAACATATGTCTCATATTCTTTGCAAGGTTTTAATCCTAAAAATGTAATTTTTTTATATCCTATCCCTTCTGCAAATTTGAACAGTTTACCAATTTGATGATAGTTATGTTTTCCTATGGTCATAGGACAGGAATCAAGAATGCCATATTCATTTGCAATTGCTACTGATTTTTTTAGTTTTTCGAAACTTGCTCCTTTCCTTATTTTTTCATAGTTTTCCTTGTCAGCCCCATCTATGCTTATCATAAGGTTTACATTCAACTCTGCGAGCCTTCTGACTAAATCTTCATCAAGCAACATACCATTGCTAATAAGATACATCTTGATATTATGTTCATAAAATGTTTTTAAAATTTTAAAAAGCTCTTGCCGTAGAAAAGGTTCTCCCCCTTCAATAATAACCCATCTCGGTTTAAGAGATGGTATTTCCGAAGTTACTCTCAAAATAGTTTCGCTGCTGAGTTCATCTTTAGCCATTCCTCTGCAGTGCAGACAATTGAGATTACACCTGTTTGTGATTGCCCAATCAATCATATATGGAGTTTGCATATCCTCCCTCCTACAGTTCAGAAGAAATTTCAGACACCGTTTCGCGGATAAAACATTTAATCAACTTAGAATATCTTCAATATATCTTTAATAGAATCGAATATAAAATCGGGCTTAATATTACTATATAAATCCTTTTCATTAAACTCACCAAACTCACCTGTTTTCAAAAGCATCGATTTTATCCCAA
>Ga0209121_10003715_pt1 | contig 14590 bp, 14 predicted proteins | sample Cruoilmetagenom3_FD_187292 | JGI IMG/M metagenome (GOLD analysis project Ga0209121, IMG submission 187292) | Oil polluted marine microbial communities from Coal Oil Point, Santa Barbara, California, USA - Sample 3 (SPAdes) (version 2) | ecosystem: Environmental > Aquatic > Marine > Oil seeps ...
GAGGCCCGTTGAATCGAAGACGGTAATTTCTTTGGCCGAGGTTCGGCCTTTTTTCTTTCCGGCGGCGATAGCTCCGAGTTCTCCGTGGATATTTTTTTTCGAAATCTGCCGTTTTCGCAGGGGCACATTGATCTCTCCGCTGTGGGAAGCCTGGGACCAGTCGTCGATCACCACCGTCGCCCCTTTGAGAATCTTTGGATTCAGTTCCTGCTTTCCCGCAGCATCGGCTCCGATGGCATTGATGTGGGTGCCCGGTGAAACGGTGTTCACGAGAGGTGTTCTCGACGGCGTTGTCGTAATCAGGATGTCCGCGTCCGTTGTCACCTCGTCGATTGCATCGGAGAGAATCGTTTCCAGCTTGCAGGTTCGCTTCGCCCACCGTGCAAATGTCAGGGCGAGTTTTTCGTCCGGCGCCGTCCATACCTTTATGGTTTTCAGTTTCCTGACATTCATGGTACACGCAAGCTGCGTCCGTGCCTGGACGCCGCAACCCACAAACCCCGCCACCGCGGCGTTCTTTCTGCTTAACAGTTTCACCGCCGTTGCCCCGGCGGCGCCGGTCCTCATACCGGTGAGATACGTACCGTCCATGATGGCCAGAGGGAAGCCCGTATTCGGATCGGTGAGAATAATGACAGCCATGACGGTAGGAAGGTTGTGCCTGCGGTTATCCGGGTGAACATTCACACTTTTGATACCGGCAATATCAAAACCCTGACCGTGAATGTAGGCCGGCATGGAGCGCAGATCTCCTTTCTTAAACGAAAGATAACTTTTCGCGGGCATGTCGACCTGTCCCAATCCATAGGCTTTGAATGCTTTTTCGATTGTCCTGTTGGCAACCTCAGGAGTCAGTACCTTTGCAACATCTTTCTTCGTGATTATCAACGTTTTCATACAACCCCTCCCTTGAATTTAACATTATTCTTGCTTGTGTTTCTTCGTCGGTGTTTCGTGAATCGTTGATCGAAAAAAAGCTTCGAGTTCCCGCTTCAGGGTTACGATTACAAGGTATCCGTGAACTGATGCATTATCCGTTATCATTGAGTGTAAACCGCCACTTGCAGAAGCAATCATCCGGATGCGGATCGGGCGGCGCGAATAAGCATTCAACCTGAATTCGGTTATCGATCACATGAGCAAAACTTTCGAACTCGCCGCGGTGCATCTCTTTACAGTCGAACTCGGGGAGTCCTTTCCTAAGTCGGGCGACCTGGGGTGGACAACTGGGAACAGAAATGATGACCTCATCTTCCCTTTCCTCGATTTCATAATCGATGATAATGGTCCAGGGAAAATAATGGAGCGCTTTTATAAAACCCTGCAGCCCTCTTTCCTCAATCTGAAAGCGTTTAACAAGATCCTTCGCCGCCAGTTCCGGTATTTTCCCCCATATCCTTTTGTTGATCTTTTCAGCTGTCTGTTGGTCAAATTCATCCGACACATTGAGAAACCAGAAACCGTCCAAAACCCGGTAATGCCACAGCAGGAACTCCAGATAGTTGCGCAATTCCGCGGATGTCATTTTGTCAAAGACAGAAAGGTCCATGCGATCACCTCGTAATATTGATTGTGGAGCGATACGTTGTGTAGAATAACTTACATTTTAATGAGATATACGACTCGATTTGTCAAGAAAAAGATATGGACGGCAACTCCTTCCCTATTATCCAGATTTCCCCTATGCCCTGAATCATAATAATGATATAAGAGATTGAGGTCACACCGAATTGCAGGATTATATGATGAATTTTACTGAAGCGCGTCACCGGATGATCAGGAGGTATTATTCTCTTCTGGAAAGATGGCTGAAACCTCTGGTCAACAGAGGTGTTTCACCCAACGCAATCACAATATTTTCATTATGCCTTTCTCTCATTTCGGCACTGTTTTATGCCTTCGGGGCCATCTTTATGGGTGGAGTTTTGCTTCTGCTATCAGGGATAGCGGATACAATGGATGGTTCCATTGCCCGTCTTACAGGACGATCAACCAGGTTTGGCGCCTTACTGGATTCAACGCTGGATCGTTATGCAGAGTTTTTCGTATTTTTCGGGCTTCTCTTTTACTATCAAAACAGCTGGATGCTTTATGTGGTTATGCTGGCCCTGCTGGGTTCGGTCATGGTCAGTTATGTAAAGGCCCGTGCCGAATCTCTGGGAAGTATAAGGGTCGTCGGTTTGATGCAACGGCCCGAAAGATTAATTCTGGTTTCTGCCGGTTCGCTCCTGAACACGCCCATTGGAAGATATTTCCCCGAATGTCCTGACTGTATCTTTATGGGAACGTTAATAGTGCTCGCCGTTTTGACAAATATAACTGTCATCCACAGGCTTCTCGAAGGGGAAAAGGACCTCTCTCAAACGGAATAACAGTTTGAGGCCTTTGCATAATGTCCCCTTTTGACCAATTTCGGCGTCAGGCCCAAATTTTAATCCTCGAAACATACAAATATACCGCAAATGGTGGGATTTGTCCGTGTCGTCATCATATGCACGGACAAACAAGTTTGTCCATGCCACCCATCAGTTGTTGCGGCGGGTGCAGGCCGCCTGGAGCAAGGTATTTTTTCTATAATCTCTGTATTTTCCTTGACATGGAATACTCTTTTTTTTATATAGTGACACCCTGATGCGGCAAAGCCGCAAGGGCTGAGCAATGAGGACTGAGAACTAAAGGCCAAAGGTTTTTCCTTGATCCTTTGTCCTTGTACCTTGAACCTTGAACCTTGATCCTTTGTCCTTGTACCTTGAACCTTGAACCTTGATCCTTTGTCCTTGTACCTTGAACCTTGAACCTTGATCCTTTGTCCTTGAACCTTGTACCTCTATAAAGAAAGTTTATTTTGCCATGAAGCCAATCGGTATGCAGATCGTAGCGGAATTCCACAACTGCTCCAAAGATATTTTAAACGACAAAGAGTCTATCGAAAACATTCTGCGTAATGGTATTAAGGAATGCGGGCTGTCACTTGTAGCTATCAACAGTCATTGCTATGATCCTATCGGTGTCACATCCATAGCAGTCATCAGTGAGTCCCATGTTGCCATCCATACATACCCTGAAGCACGTCACGCTTCTGTCGATATATATACCTGTTCTCCCGACAAGGAGGTAACGAACAATCTGTTACATTATCTGAAGGATAAATTTGAACCGACTACAACGAGAGCAGCCGAAATTATCCGGGGGAATCCAATCGAAATATCAGAGACTAACTGGATAACCGATGTTTCCGATACGATCGGATTCGACATACGATACCACATCGAAAAAGCGATTTTCAGTAAGATGTCAAAATATCAGCAGATAGACATCATAGAAAATGAAATTTTTGGAAAGCTGCTGTTTTTGAATAATGATCTGCAGATTGCCGAATATGATGCTCATCTTTACAATCAGAGCATGGTATCACCTCTTGTTGAAGCAGGGAATCCTTTAGGAAATGTAGCAATCCTGGGCGGTGGAGACGGGGGGGTCCTTTATGAACTTTTGAAATACAACCCCGGCAAGGTTACACTCATCGATATAGACGAAGAAGTTATAAACGCTTCCAGGAAATATCTACAGTGTATCTGTCATGACGCGTTCGATGATCCGCGGGTAGAGATTATAAACGATGATGTAAATAATTTTTTAAATACTGACAGGCGTTTTGACGCAATTATCTATGATTTAACCATGCATCCTGAAACGTTTATCAATATGGATCGGGAGTTGTACCTGGAAGATCTCTTTGCCAAAATTAAAGACTGCCTCAATCCCAACGGCATGATAACGGCTCAGTGCTGTTCCGAATATGACAAGGATACATTTATTATGTCAGAAAAAATCCTCAACCGGCCTTTCAGTAATGTTAAATTCTCAAAAACGAATATCCCGTCTTTCTGCACACCGTGGATATTTGCTTCGGCACATATCTGAGGATGAAAAGGTGCAAGGTTCAAGGACAAAGGTTCAAGGATCAAGGTACAAGGTTCAAGGAAACAGCTAATTTTGAATTCTTAATTTTGAATTACAGGGCAAAAAAGCAAGGACAAAGGATCAAGGTTTAAGGAAAAAACCTTTAGCCTTTAGCCTTTAGCCTTTAGCCTTTAGCCTTTAGCCGTAAGTAAGTGAATTGATGTTGTATTCACCCTCACCCCAACCCTCTCCCTTCAAGGGAGAGGGGGCATTGTTGACTTTTTACGAAATCATTAATTCTTATATTGGAGCTTTATATCTCCCAATTCAACCAGTGGATTATGCTCCACCTCGCCATAAAAATTGATTACAGCTTTTATGGAACCGTATATCCTTCCATTGGCTTTTATCTCATATTCATGCAGCGGGGCATAGGCTTTTATTCCCTTCCCCTCAGGCGTTATGGTTTCTTCAGGTTCGTAGCCTGGCCCAAGTTCAAGTCCCTTAGGCAGATTTTCAAAAAGTTCTTTCAACTTATCACCAAATTCTTTTGCGAAGGCTTTATAGGCAAAATCAACATAGGCATCCGTAATTTTTCTGACAGACAATATCTTTATGTCAAGTTCATCCTGGCGGTTACTAACTGCATCTTTCAATAAATTATGGATCCCGGCACCAACAATAAGATGAACTTTGTTACCCTTGACATGAATCAAGCGCATAAGCTGGCCAAATTTGCTTTCGTTTTCCACATGATGCTCCCGGCCAAAGATCGCCTCCCCTTTAATTCCGCTTCCTTCCAGATATCCAAGAACAAAACCCTTGATGAGATCAAACGATCCTTCTAATATTACTTCATAATATGATTTTGTCATTTCTCATTCTCCTTAGAAGAACACAAAGGTTACAACAACAAATATGGGAATAAGAATAGGAATTGAATATTTAAACATGTAACCGAAAAAACTCGGCATATTAATTCCCGTTTCTTCGGCAATCGATTTAACCATGAAATTCGGCGCATTGCCGATATAGGTATTGGCGCCCATAAAGACAGCACCTGCCGATATTGCTTTCAGATAACTGATAAACGCGGGATTTGCCGTCGCCGCTTTTGCCGCCAGCGCAGCGGGAACCATTGCCTCTGTTAAACCGAGTTTGCCGAGAGCAAGGTTAAAGAAGGTGAGATAGGTAGGCGCGTTATCAAGGAAAGAGGAGAGTGTGCCGGCTACCCAGAAATAATGAAACGGCTCTTTCACGACAGCTACAAGACCGGCCATGGCACCGTGGCTTCCTGCCTTCAGGATTGCCAGGCAAGGAATAATCGTCATAAAAATGCCGGCAAAAAGTTTGGCCACTTCTATTATCGGAAACCAGCTGAATTCGTTTTCTTCCCTAAGACTCTTGGAGGTTAACACGAGAGAGAGTATTCCCATAACGATGATTCCAACATCCCGAAGTAGATTCTGATACGTCAGGTGAATACCCATTACACTGAAATGTCCGGCCTTCCAATAACCGCTTATGAGAACGAGGGCGACAATGCCCGCCAGGAAAATGAAATTATGCCCACCTTGAATTCTGATGGGAACTTGCTCCATTGGCCCTATCTTTTTCAACTCATCCTTCTCTTTATTGTAGTAAAATGTGTCAACGGCAAAAAACAGGACCAACAGTATCAACGACGCCAACAACATGTGCGGAAGGATAGCTGTCGTAACCCAGAAAAACGGAACATTATGGAGAAATCCAAGAAATAGCGGCGGATCACCAAGCGGTGTGAGCGAACCCCCGATATTGGCCACAAGAAATATAAAAAAGCATACGACATGTACTTTATTTACCCTGTTCTTGTTCGCCCTTAAAAGAGGACGTATCATAACCATGGCTGCTCCCGTCGTTCCTACCCAGGAAGCCAATATCGTTCCTATCAACAACATAATCGTGTTGACAATCGGGGTCCCCTTTATTGAACCACCGACAACGATTCCTCCCGCAACGGTAAAGAGGCCCCAGAGAAGAATGATAAACGGGAAATAGTCTATTAAATAGATGTGCAGAATTTCGTGTAATGCCACATGATGATAAACATAGAGAAACGGAATCGCAAACAGCAACGCCCAGAATGCCGAAATCTTACCGAAGTGATTATGCCAGAAGTGAGGCATAAGCAAAGGAAGCAAAGCTATGGACAGTAAAATACCGACAAAGGGAATCACTGTCCAGGCCGATAATATTTCTCCTATATTACCTCCATGATGTGAGACCTCTTCGGCGGCACAATAAGCTAAACATGGATCTAAAAATAGAGTACAAAACAAAGCAAATATAAAAAGACCTGACAAGAACCCCTTTGCTCGCACCATGGCTAAACTCCTAAAGTTGATAAATTCGCAAAAAGTCGGATTTCCCCTTTCCTGGTGAGGGGGATTAAGGGGAGGGGGATATAACTAACTGAAATGATGCTGTGTTCACCCTCACCCCTACCCTCTCCCATCAAGGGAGAGGGAGCATTTTGGACTTTTTGCCAAACCGTCAATGTTTACATATCTAAAAAAACAAGCCAGGAAAGTGAAACCTCCCTGGCTTGAATCATTCGATTTTTCCAAAACAGAGTCTTTCTTTCCTGGGGAAATCCGCTATGCCTTCTCTGCAACCTTGAGCCTCGCCTCTGCCAGACTCAGCTTGTCTTTCGCCCCCTTATAACCCTTATCTTCTTCCTTGTTCATCTTTGAGAGCTCCGCCTCTGCCGCGTCTTTTTCTTTTTTTGCGCTCTCTTTATCAATCTCATCAGATCTCTCAGCGCTATCAAGAAGTAAAGTTACTTTCTGAAAGGTTACTTCCACATATCCTGCTCCAATGGCATAATGTATCTTTTTATTATCCCTGGTATAATCCAACTCACCAATATTAACTAAAGTCAAAAGGGGAGCATGACCGAACAGCACACCAAACTCACCATCAACCCCGGGAATCGTCACCTCTTCAACTTTATCACTAAACACCATTTTCTCAGGTGTGGCAATTTCCACCATCAATTCGTCAGCCATTTAACACTCCTCCGGCTTCGTTATTCTGCAAGTCTTGCAGCTTTTTCCACCGCTTCTTCGATTCCACCTACCATATAGAATGCCTGCTCAGGAAGCTCATCATGCTTTCCTTCAAGAATTTCCTTGAATCCCCTCACGGTATCCGGGACAGACACAAACTTGCCCTCTGTTCCCGTAAACTGCGCGGCAACAAAGAAGGGCTGGGAAAGGAATCTTTGAATCTTCCTTGCCCTGTTAACCGTCACTTTATCTTCCTCAGACAACTCATCCATGCCGAGAATAGCGATAATATCCTGCAGATCCCTGTATTTCTGAAGAATCATCTGAACTTCTCGCGATACTTGATAATGCTCTTCCCCAATCACGTTCGGGTCCAGGATACGGGATGTTGAATCAAGGGGGTCAACTGCCGGATAGATTCCCAGCTCCGCAATGGGTCTTGAAAGAACAACGGTTCCATCGAGATGGGCGAAGGTTGTCGCCGGAGCCGGATCTGTCAGGTCATCAGCCGGGACATACACGCACTGGACGGCTGTAATGGAACCCTTATCCGTTGATGTAATTCTCTCCTGGAGTTCACCAAGGTCTGTAGCCAGCGTAGGCTGATAACCAACGGCTGAAGGCATTCTACCCAGCAGCGCCGACACCTCAGAGCCTGCCTGGGTAAATCTGAATATATTATCGATGAAGAGAAGCACGTCCTGACCTTCCTCATCCCTGAAATATTCCGCTGCCGCAAGCGCTGTCAGCGCCACTCTTGCTCTTGCTCCCGGAGGTTCCGTCATCTGTCCGTAAACGAGGGCGGCATTTTTTAAAACTCCCGATTCTTTCATCTCCAGATACAGATCGTTACCCTCTCTTGTCCTTTCACCGACACCTCCAAAAACTGATATTCCTCCATGGTGCATGGCAATATTATGAATCATCTCCATCATAACGACTGTTTTACCGACACCCGCGCCTCCGAACATCCCCATCTTTCCACCTCTCGGGAATGGAACGAGCAGATCGATAACTTTTACTCCCGTTTCAAGAACATGAACGGATGTGTCCTGTTCGAGGAACGAAGGCGATTCCCGGTGAATCGGCGCCATATGCTCTGATTCAACTTTACCCAGTCCATCGACAGGTCTTCCTATGACGTTCAGAATTCTTCCCAGACACGCCTTGCCGACCGGCACCATAATCGGAGCACCCGTATCTTTAGCCTTCATGCCGCGTACCAAACCGTCCGTTGTGTCCATGGCTATACATCTGACCACATTATCACCCAGGTGCTGCGCAACTTCTACAACAAGATTATCTTCTTCATCACTGATAGTCGGGTTCGATATATAAATGGAATTTAAGATACTCGGCAGATTTCCATCAGAAAATTCAACATCGACCACCGGTCCTATTACCTGCACTATTGTTCCTGTGTTCATACCCATCTCCTTAGTTTAAAGAGTATTTATTATTATAATATCAGTCTAAACAGCTCTCAATACCAGTATGCCATATTATCTTGAATTCTTAACTTTTAATTTAAAACTCAAAATTAAGAATTGAATCACCCCTTGGCCAATGCCTCCGTACCGCCGACAATGTCCATGAGTTCCGCGGTAATAGCCTGCTGCCTCGCCTTGTTGTATTTCAAGGACAGATCCCCTATCATCTCCTCGCAACTGATTGTCGCGTTGTCCATGGCAACCATTCGAGCACCGTTTTCACCTGCCGATGTCTCCAGAAGTGCCCTGAAAATCATCACCCTGACATATGTTGGGAGAAATTTTTCTATTAGAATCTCTTCTGCCGGTTCATAAATATACCCAAGTTTTCTTTCCGGCGGAATCTCCTCCTCTGCCGAGTCTATAGCTTTCATCGGAAGCAGTCTGTCTATCTTCGGCCTCTGAATGGCGACATTCCGGAACTCATTGTATGCAATGTGCAATTCATCATATTCCCCATCTACAAAAGAAGAAATCAATTCTCTCCCGATGCTGTCAGCCAGACTGATGTCAAATCGTTTAAAGACATCCGTGTGCTGACCGATCATATTTGCCTTCTTTCTGAAGTGGTCTCTTCCTTTTCGACCGACAGCAACCAGAGAAACTTCCTGACCTTCCTTAGACCTGTACTTGATGAATCCTTCTACCGCCCTCATCACATTCGAGTTAAAACCACCGCACAAGCCCCTGTCCGATGTCATACATATGATTCGAACCTTTTTCGGTTCTCTGACTGCCAGGAGAGGATGCATGTCAGGATTTACCCGCAGTGCCACACTGTTCAGTACCTCCATAAATTTCTCCGCATAGGGCCTGAAATCTTCCATTTTTGACTGAGCGCTTTTCAGCTTCGATGCAGCCACCATATTCATCGCCTTGGTGATCTGCTTCGTTTTACCAACTGCCTGAATTTTATCTTTAATATCCTTTAACGAGGCCATTCAACCTACTCCCATTCTACAAAATATTCAATTTCTATTCAGCGGCAAAAATTGAATCAAATTCAGTCAGAGCATTTCGCAACTTATCTTCGAGTTCGTCACTTATCTCTTCTTTTTCATCTATTTCCTTCATAAATTCAGGATACTTGCCTTCAACAAAGCTCAGAAGTTCGCTTTCGTAGTTCTTAAGATGTTCCAGGGGATATTTATCCACAAATCCTCTAACACCGGAAAATAACACTACCACTTGCTGCCCCAGGGACATGGGCTGATATTGCGGTTGTTTCAATAACTCGACCAATCTGGCTCCTCTGTCCAGTTGAGCCTGTGTCGCTTTATCAAGGTCACTTCCAAACTGGGCAAAAGCGGCCAGTTCCCTGTATTGTGCCAGGTCAAGCTTCAAGGTTCCTGCCACCTGTTTCATCGCTTTTACCTGAGCCGCTCCACCTACTCTCGAAACTGACAGACCGACATTGATTGCAGGCCTTACACCGGAATAGAACAAACTGGGCTCAAGGTAAACCTGGCCATCCGTAATGGAAATAACGTTTGTAGGAATATACGCGGAAACATCTCCGGCCTGGGTTTCAATGATGGGAAGGGCCGTTAAGGAACCACTACCGAGTTCTTCACTAACCCTGGCCGCACGTTCCAGTAATCTCGAGTGGTTAAAGAAAATATCTCCAGGGAAGGCCTCACGTCCGGGAGGTCTTCTCAAGAGAAGTGATATCTGTCTGTACGCGACGGCCTGTTTGGAAAGATCGTCATACAGGATAAGGGCGTCCTGCCCACTGTCGCGGAAATATTCCCCCAAGCTGCATCCCGCATACGCGGCTACATACTGTAACGTGGCAGGATCACTGGCACAGGCTGAAACAACACAGGTGTAATCCATAGCGCCATTTTTCCTGAGAGCCTCCACTACCTGAGCGACAGTCGATTTCTTCTGCCCTATGGCGACATAGATACACTTAACGCCTGTATCTTTCTGCCTTATAATGGCATCAACACAAATGGCTGTTTTTCCGATCTGCCTGTCGCCGATGATCAGTTCTCTCTGACCCCTTCCTATAGGAGTCATGGCATCGATGGCTTTTAATCCCGTATACAGTGGCTGATTAACGGGTTGACGCTGGATAACACCAGGCGCGATCATCTCGATCCTTCTTGTCTGTTTCGCCTCGATGGGGCCTTTTCCATCTATGGGCGCACCCGTCGCATCGATAACGCGTCCGAGAACCTCTTCACCGACAGGAACCTCAGCGATTCTTCCCGTTCTCTTTACTATATCACCTTCTTTAATGTGGATATCCTCACCAAGAATAGCCACACCCACGTTATCCGTCTCTAAATTCAAGACCATCCCTAAAATACCACCGGGGAACTCCACCAATTCCATGGCCATGGCATTCTCGACACCATAGACCCTGGCAACACCATCTCCTACGGACAAAACGGTCCCTGTTTCGCTCACATCCAGTTTTTTCTCATAATCCTTTATCTGCCTGGAAATTATCTGAGTTATTTCCTCTGCCTTGATCGCTTCCATCCTCTATATCTCCTCCCTTAAGAGTTCCCTAATACTATTAAGCTGGGTTTTTATACTTCCATCGTAAAGGGTATCACCTACTTTTACAACAATACCTCCCAACAAAGATGTATCCCTTTCAACTTCCATTTCGACTTCTTTAGCGGTAACCTCTTCCATCCGCGCCTTAATCTGTTCGGACAGCTTATCCGATAACTTGTAGGCCGATTTTACATTTACCCTGACCTTATTCAACACATTATCCATATAATGCTGATAACAAGCTTCAATTTCCGGAAGGACATTTATCCTTCTTTTTTCCAGTAATAACTTCAAAAAATTAGCCGTTACGGGCGATACATCAACTTTTCCCAGTACCTCATCTAAAACGGCTTTCTTATCAGACTGAGCAAAAATCGGATTATTCAAAAATTCTCTAAAATTTGCATTTTGCTCAAGGAGAGAAGAAAATTTTCCAAGTTCATTATAGTATTCTTCGTACTTAGCCTCTTCCGCGGCTATCGCGAAGAAAGCCTTGGAATAACGTTTTGCAATTTCGCTCCATCTCAATTTATCTTCACCATCCTATCTAAAAAATCTTCTACCATAACTTCATGATCATTCTTTTTTATATTCTTCTTTAAAAGCCCCTCAGCAATCTGAACGGAAAGTTCAGCCGCTTCCGCTCTCAATTCATTCCTCATCTTGTTAAATTCCTGATCCATCCGGGCTTTCGCGTCTTCCTTCATTTTTTCCGCGGTTCTTTCCGCATCCGCGAGAATTTTTTCCCTCTCCGCCAACCCCTGTGCTTTAATCATCTCGGAAATTCCCTCAATTTCTCCCGCCGCCTCATCCAGTTTGGCAGAATACTCATTAAATTTATTCTGAGATTCTTCCTTCAAAGCAATGGCCTCTTCCAGGGATGTCTTGATAGAGTCGCGCCTCCCAATAAAAAAGCCCTTAATTGCTTTCGCGGAAAGCCAATAAAGAACACCAAATAAGACTGCAACATTCAGGGATTTCCATCCAAAGGAGATCCACTTGCTCGCGTGATGTCCTTCTCCCTCACCACCCCCCGAAGCATAAACAACCGCCGCGGTCAGAATCAAAAAAAGGACTGCGGGCAAAAAAGAACTCAATATAAATCGTTTTGAGGGAATACCCCTTAAAGACTCTTTCATTGAATACTCCTTCCCAGCACCTTTTCAGAAATCTCAACAGATATTTTCTCAGCTTGGGCTTTTAATATTTTCCTTGCGTCCGACATTTCTTTGTTAAATTTTTGTTTGAAATCATCGAAAATCCGCAAAACCTCACTTCTTGCCTCATCTATTTTACCCTTACCTTCTTCAGATGCTTTTTGCTGAATTTCATTCTTTTCATTCATTGCTTCCAGCCTGGCCTGACGGAGCGTCTCTTCATAATTGGCCATTTTCTGCTCAACAGTCTGATCAAGAGATTTCACCTCTTCAGCCAAATCCTGAAGGTGCTTTTTTCTTCTTTCAATCACGTGTAAAATGGGTTTGAAAAGAATCATATTCAATACAAACATCAGAATAATGAAATTTGCCATCTGAATCCACATAGTACCATCTATTGAAACCATTCCTGTTCACCTCTTATTAAAAGACAAAAAAAAACCGCGTGTCCAGAAAGGATAATCACCCGGTTATGCAAATTTTAATATTTTTCCTATTAAAGCAGAAAGACCTGTTTTTTCATCAAAAACGACAAATTTTATTTCCCTGACTTCCACCACTAACGCATCCCTTAACTATACTTTACTAAAAGACGGGGGACTAATAAGCATAACTCTCAAAAGTTGTCAAGCATTTTTTGCTCACGTTTAACATTCACTCCTGTTCAAAATAAACGATAGGTGCTGGTGAAACAGCCTGTGAATAGAGACCTCTGCAACACGCCTCATTTCGCCCAATTTTGGCGTCAGGCTCGAATATTGATCGGAATCACAGGGTATGGAATGGACAACTCACCTGATTTATTCTGGATGTTGCTGATTTTCCTCTATCGATATCTTCTCCGGTCTGTTCCCCATTTGACAGTCTCCATCAAATATAGCTCCTTCCTGCACTATAAATGCGGGAGTTTTTAACTTACCAAACAGCTTGCCGGTAGAGCAAATTTCCACCCTGTCCTTGATTTCAAAATTACCCTTTACATCTCCGAATATTAATAAGTTGTCAACGGCAATATCCGCCTCAATACGTGCACCCTCCCCGATAATCAAAGTTCCCTCTCCCGATATTTCTCCTTTGAAAATCCCGTCGATCCGGATAGAACCTTTAATAACCAGTTTTCCGTCAAATTCCGTCCCCTTCCCTAAAAAAGCAATAATATCTCCGTTAGTTTTTTTATCCGCCATTAAACTCTCCTTAAAGCCATATTTTGAGACCTTTGCAGTAGTAACCTACCACACTGCGTTAAATAAAATCTCCGCAAATTTACGATTGAAACATAAACCTTCGCATACTTACATTCATCAACAAACCTGTTCCCATCATCAAAACTACCATAGAAGAACCTCCATAGCTCAAAAAGGGAAGAGGAATGCCCACGACGGGAAGAGTTCCGAGGACCATTCCGATGTTGATAAAGATACCCCAAAAGACAAACATGATTATGCCGAAGGAAATCAAGGTCCCCGCCAAATCTCTTGAGTTGCGGGCAATATGAAAACCCCGCAATAATAGTGCAAGGAACATAAATATCAGAATTACCGCACCCACAAAACCCCACTCCTCGGCAAAAACGGAAAACACAAAATCAGTCTGCTGCTCAGGCAAAAACTTTAACTGACTTTGCGTGCCCTTTAAAAACCCTTTCCCCAAAATACTTCCCGATCCAATAGCGATTACGGACTGAATAATATGATACCCGGAGCCGAGAGGATCTCTCTCGGGATTTAAAAATGTCAGGATTCTCTCCCTTTGATAATCTTTCATAAAAAACCAGCATGTTGGAATCAGAAGAATACCGCTTGTGGCAAAAAGAATAAGCGCCTTTCTGTTGACACCGACAAAAAGGACCACAGAAAAAAACAGGATAAATAAAAAAAGGGCAGTGCCAAGATCAGGCTGATTCATTATAAACAAACAAGGAATAGCTACTATGACAAAAGGAATTGCAAGACTTTTTATATGATAACTCTCGCCAATTTTATTGTCGGTAATATACTTTGTTAAAGCAATAATAATTGTCAACTTCATCAATTCAGACGGCTGGAAAGAAAATCCCCATAAGACCAGCCACCTTTGCGAACCGTGAGTCATATTCCCTTTCACGAAAACCAAAAAAAGGAATAACAAAGAAATAAAGTAAATAACGTAACCATACCTTACAATAAAACGATAATCTATACTCGCGGAGACAACCATCAACACAAGGCCAACCAGAACCCAGTAAATCTGCTTCACATAAAGCGGTTTAGCGCCTATATGGGCCAGGTTATAATTCGTACTGTACAGGTTCAAAAGTCCAATACAACTTATTGACAGCACCAGAACGAGAAGTATCCAATCAAAATTCACAAACAACCGGCGATCTATCTTCACGTTATCTTACCTAACCCAGATAAACTGGAAATTCGAAATTCGAAGCACTAAATGCGAAACAAATCCGAATTTCTAATATTCAAATGTTCAAAACATCAACGCCACA
>Ga0209121_10003716_pt1 | contig 14588 bp, 17 predicted proteins | sample Cruoilmetagenom3_FD_187292 | JGI IMG/M metagenome (GOLD analysis project Ga0209121, IMG submission 187292) | Oil polluted marine microbial communities from Coal Oil Point, Santa Barbara, California, USA - Sample 3 (SPAdes) (version 2) | ecosystem: Environmental > Aquatic > Marine > Oil seeps ...
TCAGGCTCATAACCTGAAGGTCGTAGGTTCAAATCCTACCCCCGCAACCAAAATTATGAAACATAAACAGATACTTGCATCACAAACGATGATCACACCTGCTAGCGTCATTTTGGTTGGTGCTACGATGGTGCTACGTTTTGGGCGGCGAAGTTTGCACCGTATCGTAAAAGAGAAAACTAGCGTCCCGCACCAATAATTCTTCAAGACAGCGAGAGCCGCGCCCGATAAGGGCTGGAACCAACGCCACCTCTAGGTGTTCGACGGGGTGCTCGCCTTGTATTGAACATTTTGAAATCAGTTTTTTTATGGGTGAATACGAAAAAACCCTATTCAAAACTGATGACTCATAGTAGCATACCGCACCATGACAAATATGAAACCTCTCTCGACTCAGCCCATCCCATACCAAGGTAGTAAGCGTTCATTAGCGCCTAGAATTTGCCAACTCATTCCCAATGGTATTGAAACATTTTATGAACCTTTCGCGGGGTCAGCAGCCATAACCATCTACGCAGCAACCAACAATCTTGCCGAAAATTTTGTTATTGGCGATAGCTTTGCTGTGCTGATCGACTTGTGGGAGATGATTATCGAACGCCCCACCGAACTATCAGAACGATACAGTGAGATATGGCATGAACAGCTAAAGAATCCGAACCACTTCAATGATGTTCGAGCTGCTTATAACGAGAATGCAAACCCTGTTCAACTTCTTTACTTGGTTGCGCGATGTGTCAAAAATGCGGTACGCTTCAACAAGCACGGTCATTTTACACAATCAGCAGACAAGCGCCGTACAGGCATGAAGCCTGATAAGGTCACACGCACTGCTCATGCAGTAAGCAAGCTTTTGAAGGGCCGTGTGCAACTCTACAAAGGTGATTTTGAAGCCTGCGTTCGTGATGCCACGCCCTCTGATTTTGTTTATATGGATCCGCCCTATCAAGGCACATCTTACGGCCCAGACAAGCGCTATGCGGCGCAGTTAGAACGTGACACCCTAATTGAAGCACTGCATGGTCTTGATGCTAGGAGCGTGCCTTATGTCCTTTCATACGACGGACGCACGGGTGACAAAACTTATGGTGATCCCCTGCCAGATTCAGTCAAGGCGCACATGCTCGAAATTTGCGCTGGCAGGTCGTCGCAAGCTACACTGAACGGCAGTGATGCAGTAACGTTTGAGAGCCTTTATGTGTCACATGGCTTAGAGCTTTTTGACATGGATATTTCTGTCCAGCAAAAACAGAAACGTCTATTTGCGTAACTTCTTTTTAATCAGTGCAGGCACTTCGACTGAGAGTGCTTGAGCCTCAGCTTTGAGCTGGTCGAAGTCTTGCGTTTCTTCACCTGTCCAAACGATCTCAGCGCGGCGCGATTGCGTCTCGGCGATGTGGTCATAGTCTTCTGGTGAAGCCCAAAAGCACCGCCTACATATCTGCGGGTCGTGCTTTGTGGTCAGGTTATTGCAATGCTCACATGACCAACTCTTTGCGCGGTTGGACGAAGCATCAAGAAGCATAAAATCCTTGGGGTCTAGTTTTAGTTCTGTATTGTTATCATCGCCGATCACCTCATAGGGGACGCGGTGGTCTATTTGTAGATATCGTTCGTCGAGTCCCTCTCCCGTGAAGGCTTCTTTTGCGCCATACATCGCGACTAATTCTTGTTTGAATTTTTTGGAGAAGGCTTTGCGGCCACCGATGCGACCGCGCTTGATCTTTGAAACATCGTCGAATGTGTAAGCGCCCATGCGTCGCCCTGTTTTTGGACTGGTCACGTTATGAGTGATTAGAGGAATACCGTTCTCCCGCACATCACGAATTGCGCGCGGTGGATGGTCATAGCCGTAAAGATCGCTCAGTTCTTCATTGGTGATGATGCCGTGTTCTAGAATGTGATCAATCACGGTGCGGGCGCGTTTTGCTTCTATGCTAAGGCATAGAGCAAGCAGTCCGGGATCAATTGAGCTTTGTGGAGTGCGTTCTATTTTCTCGAGGTCAGCCATTTTCCCTCAACAATTCTGTGGGGTCGGTTTGAAGTGCTGCGGCTAAGGCTTCTAGAGTCGAAACAGTAATGTTTCTCTCTGAGCGTTCGATTGAGCCGATGTAGGTTCTATGGTAACCGCAAAGGTCTGCAAATTCTTCTTGAGACAACCCCATACGCAAGCGTCGTCTACGCACATTCGTAGCGATAACCTCTTGTAAATGTGAAATATCTTTAGGGGATTCTGTCATCTGGCCATGTGACCTGTTTGATGACTTTTAGTCTACAGACTATTGCTAGCGTTACGCATCTATCCATGAGGTTTAAAGCGAGCGAAAAAACTCAAAAAGGTGTACGTTTAGGCAATGTCCAAAAATACGATTAGATCATTGATATCATTCGCAGTCGATTGATTGTCGCAGCTAATACCGCACGGCCAGCGACGGCCACCAACGGCGGCCTTGGGCCGCAAACTTCGCTTAGTTGGCCGAACGGAGGCGGCTTGTCGCCCACTCACGAAAGCTTCCGTGTCCCTTTGCACTTAGGATACCGTGCGCATCCGAGAAATTTTTCACCTGACTTTCTGTTGGCTCTTTCGACCATTTTAGCACTGCAACGCGGGCAGTGTGTTGTGTTGTTTTTGCGCTCGGCCGCTCGAGCTTTGACATGCCTGACATGATCGTGCCTAGTCTGGCTGTTAGACTCTAGCGAGTTTTTACTCAGGCGGTTCGCAAAAGAGCGAACTTCATTCTCTGTGAATAAAACTTTGTGTTTTGATTTGACGTAATTGGAAAGCTGTCTGTTGCTCCAAAGAACATTTTCCGGCATTTCTGTTTTTGGTTCGGCTGAACCAACAAAAGCTACCACATTATGGAGTTGGTGCATCTCTATGCCGAGCAGTTCTTGAATTACTTTGATATGCTTGTAGTTCTGTCGAAGGGGGTTCTGAAATTGTGACTTGTGGCGATGGAGTACCACGGTCCATCGGGCTTGTTTGGCTCCACCAAAAATCCACCCTTTCATATTTTTCGTTTCGATAACAAAAATACCGTAGGGGGACACCACGACATGATCGATTTGTGTTGTTCCACCTTTGGTCGGTAACGTTAGGTCTCCAAGGATTTTGTACGCTTGTTCGTCAAGTTGTGAACGAAGGCGCGAGGCTACACGGGACTCGCCAACAGCACCTTTGAATGACGGTGAGGTTAGATAAAGAGAAGCAGCTAAAGCTACAACGAAAATTAAAATGTAAAAAATTTCTTGCAAAGTTTTCTCTCACAATCTCATGACAAATAACGTGAGAGTATTGGAAGCTTTGATCTGAGAAAAGGGGAAAGCCGAATAACAGCTTCGCGCCGATCTTAGAACTTCAATTTTGATCGTCAGCACCGTCAGCATCGTCAGCCGCTGGGGTTTTGGCTGACGATGCTGACGGTGCTGACGATAGATTTGGGCTATTTTATGCAGATGACACGATTTCCCGCTTTGCCTTGCCTCTCGAACGTGATCGTTACACCTCGGCTTCGAAGAAGGGGTTGTATGCGCCGCAATTCACTTGTGAGTTTGTTCGGCTGACGCGGTAGGCTGTGTGGATCGTCAGCCAGCAATTGATTGTGCGCCCGCAAAGTCTGCAAAAGTTCGGATGCGGTTCCGCTCCACGGCCCCCGATCCGCAATCAGGCCCAGTATTGCCTCGGCAAACGGGTTGCCCTCAATCGCTGCATCCACCACAGATTGCTTGTTTGCCGCGTAGGACTCCATAAACGCCCCGTGAGTCCACCCTAAGGCTGGCTCGGCGGCTGTGACCCATTTCGCGAAGTCCGCCATTCTGGGGGACTCTGAGAGTCTTACAGAGCCTATCCGCCCCAAGGCCACAGAAACGGCGTCCAGCAACCCCGCCAGAATGTGCGGCGCGGCCTTCTCAAAAGCTTTCCAGAACTCGGCTTCGGTTTGACGCTCACTATTTGCGATTACAGGAAGGGTAACAATAATCGAGCGATCGGCCAGATCGGGACGGTTTGCCAAATCTGGAATACCGTTGAGCAAGCAAGGGCGTTTCGCGTCGAATAACATCTCTTCGGCATCAGTATGGAGTTTGCGCGTCCCAAAGCCACCGCCCGTCGAGATACGACAAAGCGCATCCGCAATTGCGGGTTTAACGTAGGAGAGATTATCAAATGCCAAAACATGGTTGTGCTTGGCGGCGATTACCAAATCCTGCTCGTTTGATGGGCTACTTCTACCCATAGGGTTTGCAGGGTCAACCAAACTCCGAAGAATTCTAGCGGTCGTACTTTTTGAACTGCCCTGTTCTCCGGTCAGGATCAAAATCGGATAGGGGCCGCGCGGATGAAAGCACCCGATCAACCACGCCATCAACATTTTGAAATCCGTCTCACTGGCGACATTCAAAAACGGTCTTAGCATTTCAATGCCGCCCGCACCCGATGTTGGAAGTGGAAGGGCTTGCATTGACCTTGAGCGCTGGAACCGGATAGGAGGGCGATCAAGTATTTGCCATCCAGCGGCGTCAATGGCGACGGCCTTCCAGTCCTTCGTTCCAAGGTCCAGATAAACGCTCCGGCCCTGTTCTCCGAGGCGATTAAAAACCTTATGTTCACCCCCCGCAAATTGCGCTTCGCCTAGTAACGTGCGCCGCTTATCTTCAAGCGCAGTTTGCGAGAGCATTTTCCCTTCGGCTTGATAGTGGTGGTGCGCGAGAAAATTGCGAAACTTGCTCGAGGCAATCGGCCAGTTTTCGAAATGTCCGTCGATGTTCAAAGTCGCAAAGCCTTCATCGTCGCTTGTGTGCCACAACTCCATTGCATCGAGATTTATCGGCTCCGGCCTTTTCTGTTTTTCCGGTAGGGGTACGTAAGGTAGGGCGAGCGCTATCAGTTTGTCGATTTGCTCAACACCCCACCCCTCGGCAATCGCATCTGCCCCGTCCCACCCCTTAGGGTACGTAGGGGAGTTTGCCCCTACGTATACGTTAGATACGGTATACGCGGTAATCGGTATAATGCGCGCGTTTACGGTATGTACCGTATATAGGGTTTCTCCTACGTGTTGTGCGTAGGAAAGCCCCGGATCATCGTGGTCCGGCCATAGGATAACGTTACGCCCAGCGAGCGGCGAGAGGTCCGATTTTTTGTCGGCCTTGCTGCCCCCGAATGTCGTAGTCGTTAGGTATCCTAAATTCCCCAAAGCATCGGCGCATTTTTCCCCTTCAACAAAGATAATCGGTTTGACTGGATCTGCCTCGCTAATTTTGTCGAGATTGTAAATCGGTCGAGATGCGGGGGCCTTCCACTCCCCGCGCTCCACATCGTAAGGAAGGAAGAACTTTTCGCCTTTCGGTTTATCGTAACGGTTAGCGATCACAACCGGAGTTCCAGCCTCGTCACGGTATATGTGTCGGGTAGATGGAACGCCCGCTTTTGGGTGGCGCAAGCTGTCAAAATCGTGTTTCAATTTACACCTCCCAACTGGTCGCGCAAAGTCCGCGCTGCCTCACCTTGTTTTAGGCCATTTAGATAGGCGTAAAGGCTGATGGGATCACCTCCACCGTCGCCCGTCGCAAAGTCGGCCCAGATGCCCGTTTTGATGTTGATCTTGAAAGAACCCGCGCGGCGATCCTGTCGGGTAGGATTTAGCGCCACCCACTCGCCGCCGAGTTCTTTTCCATCTGGCAACCAATGCGCCAGTAGGGAAGGAAGGCAACTCTTGCAAAGCATGTTGATCGCCGCGAAGTCTACAGATGTCAAAGAATTGTTACTCATGCCGCTTCCCCCACAGTACGAGAGGTAACGAAGGCTTCCACGTCGTCTGCTCTGTAACGCACAAGGCGACCTATCTTGGTGTAAGGCAGATTGTAACGCTTGGTGCAGCGCCACACGGTTAGGGTTTCAACTTCCAGTCCAAGGTATTCTGCAACCTGTTCTGGGGTCATTAGGGGACTTGTAAATACTGTAGCCATATCGGCCTCCGTTTCTGAACGCTAACCTTGATTGATCAGCGATACGGAGGAAAATCCGGTATTTATCGTCGCAAATAAAGTCTGCTGGGAAGCAACTATCGGTCTGAAAATTTCCCGTGAATTGCTTCAGCAATTTGTTGCATTTGTTCTTCGTTTGTCAAAGATGGATCGGTTTCAGGGGGATGTTTCGAAAACTCCCACATCTGCTTCACGGTTTCTGGCGGTAGACCCATATACTCAGCCCATTTTCCAACGCTTGCATCGAGTGAATCTGTCTTAATCAAGCTCGGCATAAGTATTGCTGATATTGCGAATTCGGCCATTAGTTCGTGCGCTACGTCTTCGTCAACTCGTTGTTTTACGCTCCGCACGGCGTCAAGAATTGCGCGTGTCGATGCCTTGGGATCGATTTTTTGTAGTAGAGAAACAAGGATGCTTAGAGGTTTGGAGCTATAGTCTCCAACCTCTTTGTAATAATGGCCGGTAGGAACAAATTCACCCGAGTTTCGTAGCCAGAAAAAGGCCATGTCTGCGACCCAAATTTTGATTGCTTCTGGGCGGTCAATTTTCACAAACGACAAAGTTTCTTTGTTTGCGCGCCCAGCGGTGCGTTCCAAACCGACTAAGTTGTTTATGACGGCTTGATAAGGCGTTGATTTGATGGTGTCGTCGGACCCAAACATATTGTCGACAAGCTGTTGACCAGCCCAAGTATTGCGCTTGAACCGTTTTTCTCTCATTTGGCGATTTTGCGTGATTGATTTGAGCGTATTTCTGGCGTTTGGGTTTCCTGCAAGTTCATCAAGACAATTAATCAGTTTGCGGGCGGCGGCTTCTGTTTTCTTGATCTGTCTGAGGGTTTCTTTCCCAGCAACAACTTTTTGGTCGAGGTAAGTGTTTTTCCGATAGAAGGTGCCTGCAATGAGTACTACATCGCGGATCAGATTTATTTCATCCTCATTCGGTTGGTTAAGGCTGTTTCCAAATTCTTCGAAGTCACTGCGGGTATATTGTTTTGCGGTTTCCTCAAAAGCTGCCTTTGTTTCCCAATCAAACTCGTCATTCATTGTCCGCATTAGCCTCCATTTATTCAAATATTGCACGCGTAGAATTGTTCACCGACCGCTGTGCGGGACTAAGATGGAATTGCTCCTACACCACAAGGGGTTCCTTGAAGCTATGTTGATAAAGCAACAATTTTCCATCCTTTATCGTTACTCCTTTTCTCCATGACCGATCTTTAGTTAGAAAATTATATTTTGCTTCATAGTCTCTGAATCTGTCGTTTGTGACCGCAAATGAAATGGGCAGTAAGGACAGAGTTTCGACGACAAACAAATCTGCTTGAACGCCAGAGGGCACGACATAGATTTCATCTCCCCTCAGCCCAAAAATGTCTTCAAGCATCGTCACTGAATGTCGTTGATCACTATCGAATGCACCGTGTTCGTTGAGTGTGTGAAAAATGTTGGCGTCAAAGAAGCTTACGATACGATAGCCTTCGGCCCGTAGTTGGTTCACGATCATCCCAAGCGGTTGCGCATCTAATCCATTTTCGTGCCCAAAGTGGTAAATATTGCTGCCATCAAATATTGCAGTTTTGTCGGAAAGCTTTAGAGCGTTCATAAAGCCGTGCTTGTCATTAGAAATTAAGAAATTGGTTTTTGGGCGCTTTTGAATGTTGAGCAATAGAAGGAATATTACACAAAAAATAGCGGCTACCAGCCCAAGCAATGGGGCCGAAAAAGCCCACCAGAAAAGAACTCCGAAGAATAACGATATTAGCATTATCCGCAAAACCTTGACTGGTTGCCGGATCGTTTTTGAATTTAGCTTGTCAGCTAACGTAACAGGAGATTTATCTTCAGTTGCCAAGGGTAAGCCCATTATTGATACAAATTTGTCGACGCAACTTTAGTGCGGTCTAGGTTTTTTGCCTCATATGATCAAACATGACGCCAGTAGCTTTGTTTACTGAATCGCGAACTGGATCAAGGTTTAATCGCGCATAGATTGCGGTCGATTGCTGGCTTTTATGACCAAGGGACTTGCCGATGATATAGCCGTTCGCGCCCGTCGCGGCCTGATAGCTGCCAAGGGTGCGGCGCAAGTCGTGTATGCGAAGGTTTTTGATACCTGCTTCTTTCAAAATCCGCATCCAAGCCTTCTTGGGGTCGGCAAGGTGTCCCGAACTTCCGTTGCCTTCAAACACCCAAGGACTTTCGGATTTCCATTTACGCTCGGTTAGAATCTCTACCGCTTCTTTCGGCAGGTGTACCGTTAACGCCTCCGAGTTCTTCGTGTCTTCAATGCGCCATGTCTCGGTTGTAAAGTTGATATCGCTCCACCGCATCGCAAGCGTGTTGGATTTCCGCGCCCCTGTTAGAAGCGAGATCATAAAGAAATCCCGCGCCGCCTCGTTAGGCTCATTAGAGAGGGCCTTAAAGAAGCGGGGGAGTTCGTCCGGCTGCAAAAACCGATCACGGCTCTTCTCTTTGAACTTCTTGATCCCCACCGCCGGATTTACGCCTTCCCAACCCCAATCAATTGCCTTGTTGAAGATTGAGCGTATACGCTCCAACAAACGGTTAGCCTGATAGATGCCGTTCTCTTTACCAAGTTTGGCGTGAAGCCGTTCCACCTCGGTTTTCTTGATCGAGGAAATCTTGCGCTTGAACCAGTGTTTCAGGAACTTGTTCACTTCGCGTTCATCGTATGCCCAAGATTTTTTATGCACCTTGGAATACTTCTCCATGTACTCAACGAATAGCGCCTGAAAGGTCATTTCGTCTCGTATGGCCCGTTTAGCCTTTTGCGGGTTCTTCCCAATAGCTATCTCACCTTTAGCGGCCATTGCCGCTTTGCGGGCATTCTCAATCGAGATATCGGGAAAGCGTCCCAGCAATAGCCGTTCCGGCCTGCCGTCTATCCGCTTATAGAGGTAAAACGACTTTGTTCCGGCTGGCGTTACCGCCATCATCAGACCCTTTTCCTTGGTGTCGTAGTAGTAATCCTTGCTGCCCTTTTTGGCGGCAGAGGCTTTGCTCAAGGTGGCCTTCGTAAAGTTCAAATGATGGCTGGCCATAATGCTCGCTTTCAATCCGGTGCTACACTGGTGCTACGTTGGTGCTACACTTTGGAGCTATTTAGAGCAATCCACATAATGCTTGAAGTGCGTTGTTGCCTATGTAACATGCTTATAAATAACGATAAAAATATGATTATCAATTTTCGTTAATATACAGACTGTTAGGCTCATAACCTGAAGGTCGTAGGTTCAAATCCTACCCCCGCAACCAAAAAAACACAAAGAAAACAAAGACTTGGAATCCGACCTAAACACTCGGGCATTGTAAGCGCCCATCCACATCAACGCCACCTCAACGTTGAGGGAGGCGGGTAGAAAAATCGCGCGAAATCAAGGGTGGAGGCCTTCAATACGGGGCTAGAATACTGACTCCCAGGATGTGGTGCCGCGCAAATTATCCACCAATTCCGGCGTGGCATTGCGATCGTGCGCTTGCTCGGGAGCCAACGAGAAACGATCAACTTTCTAAGCGCATCTGACGCGATCAGATTTCTTTGGCTAGTAGTTATCCCTCAAAGAGGGCATTTAGACGCCATTGCCATGACTTCGAATTTCGCCGCCCTGATGAGGATGGTTTCTTTCCAGTTTTGTAAAGCTCTCCTTCTAAAAAACAGGGGACGATGTGCCAGAAACCTTCTATTTTGGTCCATAATCAATCTATTTTCATAAGAAATCAAAGAGATATATGGAAGGGAATTTCTGCAAAATATTCCTTATATATTTAGAAAATTATGAACGAGGTTTCTAGGGTCAGGACCCATTAATATCTTGCGTATTTGACAAAGTTCTGAATCAATGCCTCCACGACCATTGGAGGGGCAACATGTCAGATCAATATTGGCTCAGCGAAGAACAACTATCTCGGATCACGCCGTATTTTCCATTGTCGCATGGCGTGCCACGCGTTGATGACCGCAAAGTTATTAGTGGCATCATCCATGTGATCCGCAACGGGTTGCGCTGGCGGGACGCGCCGGCGGTCTACGGGCCGCATAAAACCTTGTATAACAGGTTCATACGCTGGTCGAAGATGGGGGTATTCGACAAAATATTCACCGCCCTTGTAGAAGAAAAAGGTCCGCCGGATCGCCTGATGATCGACGCGACACACCTAAAGGCACACCGCACCGCGTGCAGCCTGCTAAAAGGGGGGAGCTTCCCCGCCTTATCGGGCGCACAAAGGGCGGGCTGAACAGTAAACTACATGCTGTTTGCGATGGTCAGGGCCGTCCGGTGCGCCTTTTACTGACCGAGTGCCAGCAATCCGACCACAAGGGTGCTGCAACATTGCTGCCGGATTTGCCAGCGGCAACCGAGATGCTGGGCGACAAAGGCTACGATAGCGACGCTTACCGCGTCGCCCTGATTGAGCGCGGTATAACCCCGTGCATCCCACCCAGAGCCAAACGCAAACACCCCGCAACATACTGTAAAGTCTTATACAAACAGCGTCACAATGTGGAGAACATGTTTGCCAAACTCAAGGACTGGCGGCGTATCGCCATGCGCTTCGACCGCTGCGCCCATGCTTTCATGTCGGCAATCCAAATCGCCGCCGTAGTTATCTTCTGGATCAATCAATGAGTCCTGACCCTAGTTACCCCCCTCAAGCTTACAGTAGAGTGAGGGTTGCGCCGAAAAACTTATGGTTGAATTTGCCAATTTGACAATGCTACGGTTGACGAAATGTTAAGATGATTGATTCAATTCTCATGCGTAGGGCGACATGAAATACCTTTTGATAACAATGCTATTGATGTTTCCTACTCTTGCCACTGCGCAGGAAGAGGGAGCCGATCCTATTACCGAATGTGGTGCGGTTCTTGCTTCGCCGCCCTTCGTGGATATTCTAACCAGAAATGAAGGTAAGGATTTTCACGAACTCTCTTCTCGGAACAGCGGGCAGCAGTTACTGGGGCTCGAGTGCGGCGTCGATGAACTGACTGATTTTTTCGAAATTGCTGGGTGGGAGTTTCTAAGATTCGAAGAGTTTGAATTGGCGGGGCCACTCGGGGGACGCAGTGGAATCCCAGAGCACTATATCGACGCATCGGCATTTTATTGCCGCAAACGGCCAACAATTCTGCAGTTTTTCCCTAGATGTGCAGAGAGCGTCGAGATTTTTTTCCACGAAGGTAAAATTTCTTACCTAATTCCATATGTCTCTAAATAGGATTTAACAAAATGCCAATATATATTGAATCACGTGATCTGGACCACCCTATCGGTTTTGTGGCCGAGCACCAGTATCTGATCTACATTCCCGTTGGCGAGGAGCTCAATTATGAGAAATGGAGGTATATTGGGGCATTTCCAAGCGACCGGGGTAATTTCGACGGTAGCACTCTGACTAGCGTCGAAACGACTAATATTCCTTTCAATGAAGCTGTTGATGACAGATGGACTATAGAAGATTTCCTTTTTGCCGACGTCCAAGATGTTGCAACGGATAAAGGCATACACTCCTCTCTAGTGACCGTCACGATGATGGTCGCCGAAGGATATGGGGAAGGGCTACTGGGTGTAAAAGCATCCCGCCACCGTGAAACTGTTAGTACTTCAAATGATGTGATCATAGAGGGTGAACTCCAAAACGAACTTTGGAACTTCTTGGTTGCTAAGGCCAAAGACATAGGCGGAGAAATAACAACCGGTTTAACCGGCGAATACACTTATAAATCAGAAAATATTTCTGGTACGTCGAGCGTATTTGGCCCCGCTGTAAATTCAAACTCCTTTATTACGTCACTTCTCAGACATGCCTACGTTGCAGGGTACGAAATCAGCTCGTTTAATACAGATGCCAACATTCCCGGAAGTAAAACATGGCTTGGAACTTCCGGTAACGATGTCCTAGACGAGAGGATTCAATTCACTAACGGCGATGATGCAGTAGACCTGTTCGGGGGGCGCGGAGCCGATACGCTATATGCTGGCACGAACGATTCTTACCTCGTGGCTGGCGCGGACACGGATAGGGATATTCTGGTAGGAAATACAGGGGACGATACTCTGGTCGGGTATTTTAACCAGAACGATTTGGGACAATCTGACCAAATGTCTGGTGGAGGGGGCGACGACACGTTCGTGATTATTGATCATGCGACCGCGCTAGCTGGTGGAATTCCAGATATAGAGAATATAACACTAGCTCAGGGAGTGTTTTCACACGATGGAGTAAGGAAGATTTATTGGTAGTAATTGACGGTGGCGACGGCCACGATATTTTGGATTATAGTTATCTGCACGGTGATGTTTCGGTGGATTTCAATGACGGCAGTATTGTTAGTATTGAGAGATATATCGGCTCTACTGGTAAAGACACTGTTTTCGCGAGCGTCGGGTCGTTCAATTATTTAGAAACGGATGGTCTTGCCAGTATCGACGGAAACGACGGTATCGATAATTTAAGTTATTTATGGTTTGGCGAGAGTATAGTCGTCACGACCGGCAATCCAGACAACGACTCACTTGATATCGTTGAAGCGCTCGATCAGAGCGGGGATACCAACTGGCGGACAACATTTTATAATTTTGAGGAGGTTAGAAGTGGCTCGGATGATAAGGAACGTTTATCTGGAACAAAAGGTGACGATATTATATTTGGGAAAGGAGGAGATGACACTCTTTCGGGCGGTAAAGGAAATGATACACTAGAAGGTGGCAAGGGAGCAGACAAGCTAAATGGCGGGGCTGGAATTGATACGATTGACTATCTGACGTCATCTTCTTCGGTATGGATTAATATGGAAGGTGGGAATGGATTTTTCGGCGATGCCTCGGGCGACACTTTTTCCATGATCGAAAATGTGTCAGGTTCCGGTCTATCAGATTCGATTAGTGGTGACACTGGCGATAACTATATACTTGGGCATGGAGGCGATGACCAATTTATAATCAACACCAACGCTGGCCAAGATACTTTTGATGGAGGTCGCGGTTCCGATACCATCGACTTCTATGACAATGTTGACTACGGAGGCATTACCATCAACTTGACCACCGGAATTAACGGTGGCGGTGCGACCGGACTTACTCTGATTGACGTTGAGAATGTTGAGGGTGGTAGACTTGCAGGTAATCACATTCTAACGGGAAATTTTCAGCACAATAGGCTATATGGTGGTAACGCAAATGATCAACTATTCGGCATGGCCGGTGACGACTCGCTGTTTGGCGGAATTGGGAATGACATTATCAATGGCGGAGGCGGAAATGACCTACTTTACGGTGACGCCGGCAACGACACCATTATTGGCAACGATGATGACGATACCATTTACGGAGGTGACGGCAACGACACCATTTATGGCGATGATGGCAACGACTACATCGATGGCGGCAGTGGCAATGATACTATCTATGGTGGATCCGGCGACGATCAGATTATTGGTGGGTTTGGCATTGACGTGATGGATGGTGGCATTGGCAATGACACAGTTGATGTTTCCCATGCTGGTGGCCCAGTGGGCGGTGGCATAATTGATCTCTCTTCTGGCACAATAAATTGGGATAAAGGTCAGGTAGATACCGCCATCAATTTCGAAAACATCATCGGTTCACAAGGCGACGATACTCTCATCGGATCTAGCGGAAACAACGCACTCAATGGCGGTGCGGGCAATGACCGGTTAATTGGAGGCGACGGTTATGACTGGTTAACTGGCGGTTCTGGCGCAGATATTATTGAATTGAATTTCGGTGACGGGCACGACCGTATGTATGACTTCGAGGACGGCATTGATATAATTGATCTAAGTTCCACAGGGTTAAGCTTTGCAGATTTAAACTTGAGGGATACGGATATTGGTGTTGAAATCGGGTACGAATTTATTGGCAATGGACCCAAAGTTACCGCAATTGGAGATCTGGAGTTAGAGGGTATTCTGGCCAGTCAAATTTCAGAAGCTGATTTTCTGTTTGCGTAAAGCAATGCGGAAACCTCTCTATATTCAGGTGAATCAATAGCGTGCATAAAAGTGAATCGAAAACGGAGCTAGGCCGCTCACGCGGCCTGCTTTTGTCCATCGGGCTATTTAGCGTATTTGTGAATATTTTGATGCTAACCGGTTCGCCGTTTATGCTACAGATCTATGATCGTGTGCTTGGCAGTGGATCGGTGGAAACTTTGTTGGCCTTGTTCTTACTTGTCGCGGTGCTCCACGCCATCATGGGTGTTCTCGACTATATCCGGGGGCGCATACCAAAAGCTGCTCAAAAAACATTGCTTTCAGATGTCGATGAGTGGAAGGGGTAACTGCTATCCCTCTCATGGTTTGCAGGCAAACCGCGTCCTTCGTCCGGATAACGCCGTTGTCGAAACCTTCTTCAAAACACTTAAGGCGGAGCTGATCTGGCGCAATACATGGACAACACGCAGGCAGACCTAAATGGCCCTGTTCGAATACATTAATGGGTTTTATAATCCTCGACGCAGACATTCTACGCTAGGTGGCAAAAGCCCCCTCGCATTTGAAAGAAAGGCTGCCTAAAAGAGGTAGGTGTTCGCAACTTTCTACGGACAAGTCCAGTA
>Ga0209121_10003717_pt1 | contig 14587 bp, 17 predicted proteins | sample Cruoilmetagenom3_FD_187292 | JGI IMG/M metagenome (GOLD analysis project Ga0209121, IMG submission 187292) | Oil polluted marine microbial communities from Coal Oil Point, Santa Barbara, California, USA - Sample 3 (SPAdes) (version 2) | ecosystem: Environmental > Aquatic > Marine > Oil seeps ...
TCATCACCACCAGGCCCCCCTTTGCCGAAAACTTGCAGACACTGGGCGCGGGTCTCCATTGTGAGTGGATCTTCCCCGTGTTCAGCAGCGATTCCTTGAACCGCGCGGAAAATCACTGTCGTGGCCAAAGGAAGTTCCACAAGGGCGGTCGGCAAGCCGCCCAATCCCCCCAAAGCCCCCGACACAGTCGCAAGCGCCTTATGCGCCCGGTCCGTGGCGACAAAGCGGCCAACACCGCCTTGGCTGCGCCCTGCGGCATCATAACTGGCCCGAAGACCGCGCGTGGCGGCCGCATCAAGACGTTTTCGGGTGCGTTCAGGCAGCAATTTCATGCCGTCCTCGACTTGCCCGCCAAGGAAGGACACGACCTGCATTAACACGCCTGTGGCGTTGTCCTGACGCGTGGCGAGCGCGGCAATAAGTGCGCGTGCTTCATCATCAAGTTGGGCTACAGGGTCGTCAGGGTTAACGAGATGCATGGTCGTTGGTTCGGTTGTCATGCTTAACAAATGGGGTCTTTTGGGAGGTTTTCAATCCAAACGCTTTCGAACACGTCCTCGAATACCCGCCCAAGGCCCATGCCCCAGCACACGCGCTGGGTTCGTTGGAGGGGGCATCACCACGCCATTAAGCGGCTTGAACCCGAAGCGTTCGTAGTAAGGCGCATCGCCCACAAGCAGCACTCGCGGCCAGCCGGCAGGTCCTGCACGCTCCAATACGTCGCGTATTAAAAGACCGCCAAGACCTTCGCCCTGACGGGTCGGATGCACAGCAACAGGGCCAAGCAGCAACGCGCTATGGTCTTCGACGCGGATTGGCCAACACCGGATCGCCCCGCCGATAATGCCGTCGTCTGACGCAAAAACACGGCAGAACGCGGGAATAGGGGTCACGTCATCGCGCAAGCGGTAGGACGACAACGCCTTTCGACCTGGCGCGAACGTCAGGTCATAGAGGCTTTCTATGCCCCACCAATCGTCAGGTGTTTCGTTGCGCAACTCCATAGGGTTAGATGAACCCGTGTTTCGCTTTCATTGCAAACAGGTTATGGGCGAAAATCAGTTGAACGAAGGATATCGCGTGTTTTACGAACCCAAAGACGGCCACGGGCTGCCACATAACCCATTCAATGCGGTTGTCACGCCGCGCCCGATCGGGTGGATATCCAGCCGCGGCGCGGATGGGTCGGACAACCTTGCCCCGTATTCGTTCTTCAATGCCGTGGCATATGAGCCGCCTCAGGTCATGTTTTCGTCCACGAGCGCTAAAGCTGATCGTGTGGACACCAAAGACAGTGTGGCCAATATCCGCGAGACAGGCGTATTTGCGGTCAATATTGTGGAGTATGCCATGCGCGATGCCATGAACCGCACCAGTGGGGGATGGGGCCGCGAAGTTGATGAATTCGTGGATGCGGGCATTGATAAGGCCGCGTGCCGCACGATTGATTGCGCATGTGTTGCAGGTGCGCCTGCGGTGCTGGAATGCCGTGTCACCCAGATCATCAAGATCGAAGGTGAGGCGAATTTCGCGGTGTTTGGTGAGGTTACTGGCGTTCAATTGCGCGATGACTGCATCAAAGACGGGCTATTCGATGTGACCCGTTTCCAGCCGCTCGCGCGGGGTGGTTATCGCGACTATTCCGTTGTGCGGGGCGTGTTCCAACTGGACCGCCCCGCATAAGTTTAGCGTTTAGTGGCCGCCGATGATGCCCGTCTTGACGGAATAATCGACTGCAATCTCGTAGTCAGGGTCATCGTCACTGTCGACAATCAGGTGGCCCGCTTTGGACAGTAATGAATGACAATCGTGGGTCAGGTGGCGCAGTTGGATAGACTTGCCCAGCTCTTCGTACTTTGCAGCGACATCTTCGATGGCTTGCAAGGCGGAATGATCCGCCACGCGAGAGCCCGCGAAGTCGATGATCACTGACTTGGGATCACCCTTAACGTCAAACAGTTCGACGAAACCATCTGAAGACCCAAAGAACAGCGGGCCGTTAACCTTATAGATTTTGGCCCCGTCTTCGGTTGTTTCAGTTTCTGCATGAATGCGGCGCGCGTTCGACCATGCATAGGCAAGTGCTGAAACGATCACGCCAACCACAACCGCAATCGCAAGGTTTGTCAGCACAGTGACGACGGTAACCAACACGATCACGAAGGCATCCATACGTGGCACTTTCGTCATGATCTTAAAGCTGTTCCACGCGAAGGTGCCGATCACGACCATGAACATCACGCCGACCAGTGCTGCGAGAGGGATCTTTTCGATCAAGCCAGACGCGAACAGGATGAACGCCAGCAAGAACAGCGCAGCAACGGTGCCCGCAATACGCGTGCGGCCGCCAGATTTTACGTTGATCATGGATTGACCGATCATCGCACAACCACCCATGCCGCCAAAAAAACCGGTGACTGTGTTGGCAACGCCTTGCGCGATACATTCTTGGCTTGCACCGCCACGTTTGCCAACGATTTCACCAACAAGGTTCAGCGTCAGCAGGCTTTCAATCAGGCCAATCGCCGCTAGAACAAGCGAGAATGGCAGGATAATCCACAGCGTCTCAAGCGTGAGAGGGACCATCGGAATGTGGAAAGGGGGCAGGCTGCCTTCGATACTGGCAAGGTCACCAACCAGCGGCACGTCAAGGCCAAGCCCGATCACAATGATCGCAATGATGCCAATTCCCGCAAGCGGGGCAGGGATCAGGTTTGTAACCTTGGGCCAAATCCAGATAATCGCCATTGTCAGCAATGTTAGCGACAACATCAGATACAACTTCGTACCCGTCAGCCAGTCACCATTCGGGATGCCGTGGCTGCCGCCATGTGCTGTGCCGGGGATTTGGAATTGACCGAGTTGCGCAAGAAAAATCACGATCGCGAGGCCGTTCACAAAGCCCAGCATCACCGGATGCGGTACAAGGCGAATGAATTTCCCCCAATGCATGAAGCCCACGACCAGTTGGATCAACCCCATCAAAACGATTGCGGCAAACAGGTATTCAATGCCATGCAGGGCGACGAACGCGACCATCACAACAGCCAAAGCACCTGTTGCACCGGAAATCATCCCCGGACGGCCGCCGATCAACGCCGTGATTAGGCCAACGATAAACGCAGCATAAAGGCCCACCAGTGGATCAACGCCCGCAACAAAGGCAAACGCCACGGCTTCGGGAACCAGCGCGAGCGCAACTGTAAGGCCTGACAGAATTTCGATCCGCAGACGATCCGGCGTCAGGTTTCGACCAGACGGTTTCAGATCGGCTTCTTCAAGACGATTAACAAAGCTCGCGAGCATGGATTGGCGCACAGGTTCACCTGAATAATTGGGGAGTGTTGCGCGCCGTGTAGACCAAGGGGTTTACGCTGTCACCCCCACACGGGCTATTCAGCCGCGCCCTTGCGTGACAATAACCAGAGCACTGCGACCCAGCGGAGCAGGTAATTGTAGAACAATGCGCCACTTGAAACTGCAAAGACCCAGACGGCATCGTCCACCCGATCAATCAGGGCAACTGACGCCCGCGCCCCAGCAAGTTCCGCAGAAGTGGGGGGCCGAACATACTGGAAGGTCTGTAGCGGGGTCATCCTTATGGTACGAATAGAAGACGAACAACAAAGTGACGCAGAGCGGGCAATTTGTGGTCTTCACAAGCCGCCCTTTGCACGGCAAAGTTGTGAGGCTGCAGAAGGGTTTTAATATGAAAACGAAAATTGGCATCATCGGCGGGTCTGGGCTGTATGACATTGACGGGTTGCAAGGCGCGGTTTGGGTGGATGTGGACAGCCCTTGGGGTGCGCCCTCTGATGCGATCTTGACGGGCACGTTAGATGGTACAGACATGGCCTTCCTGCCGCGCCACGGGCGTGGGCATGTGCATTCGCCCAGCACCGTGCCGTATCGCGCCAATATTGATGCGCTCAAACGGCTTGGCTGTACGGATGTGATTTCGGTATCTGCTTGTGGATCATTCCGCGAAGATATGGCGCCGGGTGATTTTGTGATCGTCAGCGATTTCATTGATCGCACCTTCGCACGTGAAAAGTCGTTCTTTGGAACGGGCTGTGTTGCCCATGTAAGTGTCGCTCATCCCGTGTGCCCGCGCCTTGGCGATGCTTGTGAGGCGGCAGGCAAGGCCGCGGGCGTGACGGTGCATCGCGGTGGAACCTATCTGGCGATGGAAGGGCCGCAGTTTTCCTCGCTTGCGGAAAGCAAGTTGTATCGGGATGTCTGGGGCTGTGATGTGATTGGAATGACCAACATGCCCGAAGCGAAACTCGCCCGCGAGGCTGAGCTTTGCTATGCGTCTGTGGCAATGATTACCGACTATGACAGCTGGCATCCCGACCACGGCAGCGTGGATGTTTCTGACATTATCAAAACGCTAGGCGCGAATTCGGCAGCGGCAAAGGCGATGGTTGCGGGGCTTCCTGCGCTGCTCGGCGGCGTGCGGGAGGCCTGCCCCCACGGCTGCGACCGCGCGTTAGAACATGCGATCATGACGGCCCCGGAGGCGCGTGACCCTGCGCTGTTGGCGAAGCTCGATGCGGTCGCAGGCCGGATTTTGTGATCCGTGTTTTGGCGGCAACTTTGTTCACCACATCTATCTCTGCACAGGAGTACATCGTCACGGACGGCCCATTGACCGACGGCGAATTTTACAACCTTGTGTCGTGTTCTGCGAGGCCGGGGCAGGGGTGCAACGAACCAATTGTTCACTGGGATCAACGGGTTGTGACCGTTGCATTCGAACCAATGGTCGCTTCGTATCCTACAGATTTAGCGCGTGAATTCGATCGCGTATTGGATACCTCAATCTCGCAAATCAATTCCGCCGCACCGGGGCTAAATCTGCGCCGCGTGGCTAAATCCCAATCCGCGAATGTGCGGCTTTTTTTGCAACCTATTCAATCCGGTGATGCCGTGCGTGGCACGGGCTATCGCGATCTGGACGGTACTCCAATCGGGGCCGCAATCGTGCAAATCTATTGGGACGATGACTTTAAGCTAACCGAAGCACTGATCGCGTTTGCAGGCGATATTCCCATCGATCAAGCGGGACCGATCATGCTTGAGGAGTTGACCCAAGCGATGGGCCTGATGACGGATATCCGCAATCCATACTACGAAACCCGCTCGGTTTTTTCCGAAGATAGCAATTCAGTCGCGAAACTGGGTGTACAAGACCGTGCTGCCCTGCGACTTCACTACCCAACCCCATGACTTACCCATAGGATCTGCCATGAAGACACCAACGAAAACTGTTCGCGATTACATTCGTACTATTCCAGATTTCCCACACGAGGGGATCATGTTTCGTGATGTGACAACGCTGTTCTCGCATCCGCGCGGGTTTCGCATGGCGATTGACCAGTTGTTGCACCCCTATGCCGGCGAGGACATCGATGTGGTCGTCGGGCTTGAGGCGCGCGGATTTATTCTCGGCGGCGCAATCGCGCACCAGCTTGGCAAAGGCTTTGTTCCAATCCGCAAAGAAGGCAAACTTCCGGGCAAAACGATCAAGCAGCCCTACACGCTCGAATACGGCGAAGCGGTCATGGAAATTCATGATGACGCGATTGAGGCGGGATCGAAGGTGTTGGTGGTGGATGATCTGCTGGCCACAGGTGGCACCGCTGAGGCAGGGATCAAATTGCTAGAGCAACTTGGTGGTGAAGTTGTCGGTTGCGCCTTTGTGATCGACTTGCCTGAACTGGGCGGCCGCGAGAAGTTAGAAGCGCTTGGTATGGACGTTCATATTCTGTGTGAATTTGACGGAGAGTAGCGCTTAGTTCGTTTTGCGTTTGGGAACGAAGGGCAACGGCATCACCGGAACACCATCGTCAATGAGCTTTTTTGCATCATCAAGTTTCGATTCGCCCCAGATTGCGCGTTCGGGTGCTTCGCCGTCGTGCATCTTGCGCGCTTCGTTCGCGAAGTCTTTGCCGACATAGTCGCTATTGTCTTCCACCTCTTTGCGCAGCTTTGTCAGGGATTCTTCCGCGTCTGACATAGGTGCGCTCAAGTCGGTTTTGTTGCCTTTTGCGGGGACAGACGGTGCCATCAATGCGCGTGACACCGTGGTTGACCCGCAAACCGCGCAAGACAAATGCCCAGCCTTAGCCAAGGCATCAAATGCCTCGGAAGACTGGAACCAGCTTTCAAACTGGTGATCTTGATCACAGGTGAGCGTGTAACGGATCAATGGTGCCTCTTTGTTGTGTTGCGCAAGCCGTTCGCGCGAAATCAAACGGTTTCTGGACGAAAGCTAAGTATGATATTGCCCAATTCAAAGTCATCCACCATCGCCGCCGCCTTTTTGCGCGAGACCCACTTACGTTCTCGCTCTTTTTGCTCAGGCCAGGTGCGCAGGACCTTTTTAACACGAAGCGGATAGACGACGGCAATACAAGGTAAATCGTCTTCGGGGCGCGCTTTATTATAACTGAATACACCGATGGGGCGTGGATGAATTTTGCCGCGCACGCCAGCTTCTTCGTAGGCTTCTTGCGCGGCGGCATCCATCGGGGTTTGGCCGTCCATAGGCCAACCTTTCGGAACGATCCAACGACCGGATCGGCGTGTCGTGACAATGCAAAACTGTAGCTTATCGTTCTTGATACGATAGCACAGGGCCGCGAATTGGGTTCGCAGGTCCGTTTTGGACGCGTCCCCCAGTGCAATTTCCTGCTGTTGCAAACCTGACATGTTTGCTGATCCGCCTGTTGCCCTTCGCGCGCGTTGGTGCGCACAATTATCTCATGAAGATGCTAAACCATATCCCGAACCTATTGCAAAGAATTGAAGGCATTAAGGGCAGCTATCTAGCTGTTTGTGCTGTAATTTGGGCGTTGTCTGCGCAAATCGTGCAGGCGGAGACGCTTAAGGTCTTTGCGGCTTCAAGTCTGCGTGACGCCTTGGGCGAGATTGCCACCGACTACGAGGCGCAAACCGGCACCTCGGTGGTGCTCGTTTTTGCGGCATCTTCAGCCGTGGCGCGGCAGGTCGCCCAAGGCGCACCAGCAGATGTGGTGCTATTGGCAGACAAAGATTGGGCCGACTGGTTACTGGCGGAAGGGGTCGTGTCAGAAGCCGCTCCATTTGCGACCAACCGCTTGGTCGTTGTTGGTCGCGAAGACACGCCCATCGCTGACGTGTCTGAATTAATCGAGAACTTAGGTGACGGCAGAATTGCAATGGCGCAGGTCGAAGCGGTCCCGGCTGGGCGATATGGCAAAGCGGCGCTGATCACGCATGGTGTATGGAGGACGTTAGAGCCACAGGTCGTGCAGGCCTCAAACGTACGCGCAGCGCTGCGATTTGTTGAGCGTGGCGATGCCCGTTTTGGGATTGGCTACGCCAGCGACCTTGTTGCGCTCTCGGATCTTTCCGAGCTTTATTCATTTCCACCTGACACGCACCCTGAAATCATCTATTCGGGCGCCCATGTAACACCTAAGGGCGTCGATTTCATGTCTTATATTCAATCGGTTGAAGCACAAAATACACTGGCGCATTGGGGTTTTGAAGCTTTGGAAGTTCAGCAATGACGGACTGGCTCGGTCCCGCGGAATGGACGGCACTTTGGTTGTCGCTAAAGGTTGCGTTTTGGGCGACGCTGGCAAGCCTGCCGTTCGGATTTGCCGCCGCTTACGCTTTGGCGCGGGGTAACTTCTTCGGGCGGCAAGCGTTGAACGTTTTGGTGCATTTGCCGCTCGTGATGCCCCCTGTCGTGACCGGATACTTGCTGCTTCTCGGGTTTGGACGCTCAGGGCCATTGGGGGAGCTTTTTGAGAACTTGTTCGGCATCATCTTCGCCTTCCGCTGGACCGGTGCCGCATTGGCGGCCGCGATTATGGGATTCCCTTTGATGGTCAGGGCAATCCGCTTGTCGCTTGAGGCGATTGACGCAGGGGTTGAGGAGGCGGCCGCGACATTGGGTGCATCCAACTGGCGGATATTACGCACGATAACGCTGCCCCTCGCATGGCCGGGGATACTGGCGGGCGCAATCTTGGGATTCGCCAAAGGCATGGGCGAATTCGGTGCAACGATTACATTTGTATCTAATATTCCGGGGGAAACCCAAACGCTTGCCTTGTCCATCGACACCCTGCTGGAAATTCCCGGTGGTGAACCTTTGGCGCTACGCCTTGCGCTTGTGTCCATCGCGATTGCTGCGGTTGCGCTTGTCACCTCGGAAGTCCTCGCGCAGCGGGTCAGCAAACGGAGGGCTTCGTGATGTTGAAGGTCTCAGTCGCCAAGTCCTTTGAGGGGTTCTCTCTCGATGTCGACTTCGAGGTGCCATCTGGAGTTACCGCGATTTTCGGGCCTTCGGGGTCGGGAAAAACCAGTATTATTCGTGCTGTTGCGGGGCTGTTGGCCTGTGATCGTGCTGAAGTTTCGCTTGATGGGGACGTGCTGTCGGGTCTGCCTCCACAAAAAAGAAATATGGGTTATGTATTTCAAGACGCTCGGCTTTTTCCGCATATGACTGTTCATAAAAACCTGCGCTATGGCGGTTCACATGACGAAGACGCGGTGATCGCTGTTCTCGGTCTCGGCGCTTTGCTTGAACGCCACCCGGCTTCTTTGTCCGGTGGTGAAAAACAACGGGTCGCATTGGGCCGCGCTTTGATGTCAGCGCCCAAGGTTTTGCTTCTGGATGAGCCTCTGTCAGCGCTCGATGGGCCGCGAAAGGCGGAAGTTTTACCCTACCTCGAAGCATTACGGGACCAAACCTCTATCCCGATCCTTTATGTCAGTCATGACATGGGCGAGGTGGCGCGGATGGCCAGCCGGATCTTGGTGATCGACCAAGGGAAGGTCGCACTTGCGGGCGACGTGCAAGATGTTTTGGCGGACCCCGCCGCCGTACCCTTCGTGGGACTTAGTGCGGCTGGCGCGATATTGACTGGGCGGGTTGTTGGACTCGCAGATGATGGCTTGTCCAAAATTGAAACCGGCGCAGGTGCGCTTTGGGTGCCCGGAGCGGTGGGGCGCACAGGAAGCCACGTGCGGGTCCGAATTCCGGCGCAAGACGTCATCCTGTCGCGTTCCGCCCCGAAAGATATGAGCGCGCTCAACGTGTTGTCTGTGACGATTGCAGCGCTTGAATACGGGAAAGGGCCTGGTGTGGCGGTGGCACTACAAGCTGGCGACGCAAGGTTACTTGCACGCGTTACAAAGCGATCCTGCGAGGGGATGAAGCTCAAACAGGGTGACGAAGTCTTTGCAATTCTTAAAGCAACAGCTATTGCGCCCTCTGACGTTAGCTAGCAGACCGTGCCAATTCGGTTGGATTAATTGAATGTCGGGTGGCAGTGCTTAGGTTCAGGCGTGCCACTGTGACGGTTTGCTGGTAGAAACGTGCCACAGCGGGTGATACGAACGCCGCAAACGAGATAAGACGAGGACGTAACATGAGTGCTACAGCCAAAAAACGCGCGCCAATGGCGGATGATATTCGTGCTGCAAAAGGTGGAACCCCCCTTGTCAGCCTAACGGCCTATACGACACCGATGGCCCAGATGATGGACGCCCATTGCGATTTCGTTCTGGTTGGCGACAGCGTCGGGATGGTGCTGCATGGGCTGCCGTCCACTTTGGGCGTGACGATGGAAATGATGATTATGCACGGTCAGGCTGTTGCGCGCGGGTTGACCAGCGCGATGATGGTGATCGACATGCCGTTTGGCAGCTACGAAGAAAGCCCGCAGCAGGCCTTCGCAAATGCCGCTCAATTGATGGCAGAAACGAATGCCGGCGCCGTTAAGCTTGAGGGCGGTGTGGCTATGGCTGAAACGATTGCGTTCTTGGTGGCGCGCGGCATTCCCGTTATGGCGCATGTCGGGCTCACTCCCCAGTCGATTAACACGCTTGGCGGCTACAAGGTACAAGGTCGCGGCGATGCACGCGCGATCCTGATGGCTGACGCGCAGGCGGTGTCGGATGCAGGCGCCTTTGCAGTTGTGCTTGAGAAAGTGACAGCAGGATTGGCTGACGAAGTGACCGCGCAGATCGCGATCCCAACAATTGGAATTGGCGCGAGCGCAGGCTGTGACGGCCAAATCTTGGTCGTAGACGATATGTTGGGACTTTTCACAGCCTTCAAAGCGAAGTTCGTGAAACGCTATGCGCACTTGGCGGATGATGGCGAAGCAGCGATTGCCGCCTACGCCGCAGATGTCCGCGCACGCACCTTTCCAGCGCAAGAACACACCTTCGCGGATGAGGTTCCTGCAAAATGACGGCCCCGATTGTACGGACTTTGGCCGAGCTGCGTGAATTTACAACAGCGTGGCACAAAGAGGGCGAAGTGATCGGCGCAGTGCCGACTATGGGCGCGTTGCATCAGGGGCATTTGTCACTGGTCCGAGCCGCGAAAGCGCAATGCGACCGTGTGATCGTCACGATCTTTGTGAACCCAAAGCAATTCGACAACCCAGATGATCTAAAGAACTATCCGCGCACCGAACATGAGGACGCCAAGAAACTGGCCTCACTCAAGGTCGATGTGATCTATGTTCCAGATCCCGATCAGATTTACCCCGATGGCTTTGCCACAACCGTGTCCGTGAGCGGCCTCACGGATATGTTGTGTGGTGCGGCGCGGCCCGGGCACTTTGACGGTGTCGCGACCGTGGTGAGCAAGTTGTTCATGCAGACACAAGCTGACAAAGCGTTCTTTGGTGAGAAGGACTTCCAGCAATTGCAGATCGTTACACGTTTAGCTGCTGATCTGAATATCCCGATTGAGGTTGTTGGTTGCCCGACAATCCGTGAAGAAGACGGCCTTGCAATGTCGTCACGTAACTTACTGTTGTCTGACCGCAGTCGCGTCTTCGCACCTCTTCTGGCCGAGGTGATGGGCGACATTGCCGACGCGCTGAACAAAGGCAAGGCGATGGGTGATATCGTACCGGACGCCACCGCACGCTTGCTTGCTGCCGGTTTCAACGAGGTGGATTACCTTGAATTGCGTGACGGATCTGATTTGTCCTTACTCACCACAATGAAACCAGACGCGCGCCTCTTCGCCGCGGCGTGGCTCGCCGGTGTCCGATTGATCGACAATATCGCCGTCTAATGCGGCGCAGGACCATTTGGTCGCGCATACAAATTGGTCTGGTACGCTTGCGTTCCGGTCTCTTAGCTCATTTGTGCGGCCTTTCTGTCGACAGCCACGGGGCTTTTTCCGCCTAGCGACGCATACCGCTGACGTGGATTGCCGCCTTTCTAGCATCACCCTCTCCGCGCGCAGCAGGCGGGCGCCCTTGCGAAGGTGTTCGTTCACCCGTTCCACACCGACAATCGTACCATCATCAGATGATCTTAGTTTAGTCTCTTTTTCGTCAACCTATTGGAAGACACTTGGCGCTGAAACCAAAGCCTGAACGTGATTCCGCGTTTGCAGGTGCAATAAAAGCTGCTGAGAGAAAAAATAATGGCGACCATTTACGACCTGATTGAAGTCACCGACATTAGTGAATACACGACCTATTCGACCGCCAATGGCAATCTACTGGGCATAGTTGATGACATGTCGGGAACCTCATTGAATGACGGTGAATTCGACGAGGGTGACAATGTTGTGATTGGCGGTGTCACTTATAATATCGATATTGTTGAGAAACCGGGTAGTAGTGGCAACTTTACGATGGGTGACAATACACAGGTTGATTTTAACACGGGCAATGAAAGTAATTTGGATGTCACCTTTCTAACGGTCACCAATACTTCCGACGGCAGTGATGTCCGATACTTTATCATTCCCAACGACAGCTACGGGGATATGAACATACAGTCGATCGAGACGGGTGATATCTTCAATGTCATGCTCAGTGACTCGGCAACCATCTCTACGGTGGATAATGAGATAAATGTCGTGTGCTTTGCCCGCGGCACATTGATCGAGATTGCCAATAATTGTCAGGTGCCGGTTGAGGATTTGCAGCAAGGCGATTGGGTCATGACCGCCGATCATGGCATGAACGAAATCAAGTGGATCGGTGGGTCAAAAATTGGCGAACAGAAGCTTGCACAATATCCCAACCTGCGCCCGATCCGGATAAAAAAGGGGGCGTTGGGGTGTTCCACGCCTACGCGAAATTTGTATGTTTCCCCGCAGCATCGGATTCTTGTGCGCTCAAAAACTGCGCAGCGGATGTTTAATGAACCAGAGGTTCTGGTCGCGGCAAAACACTTGCTTGCGCTGGAGGGCATCGACATCGTGGAGGATGTCAAAGAGGTGGAATACTTCCACATCTTGCACGACAATCACGAAATACTCACTGCAAATGGCGCTCCCTGCGAGAGCCTGTATCTGGGCGCGCAGGCGCTCAAGTCAGTTGATTTAGAAGCAAAACGGGAAATCTTTCAGATCTTTCCGGAGATTTTTGAATGGGGCGATAGTTTGCGGTCGAGCAGAACCCTCGTTTCGGGGCGTCATGGTCGCAAGCTGGCGGCACGGCACAAAAAGAACAACCAGCGGCTCATCCAGTCAAAACAAGGTTTGGCGGCATAAAAGCGTGACAGGTCCAATTGATCATTCTGCAGCAGCATTACCTGTGTTAAATGCCCCTTCGGATTGCCACCGTTGCGCAATGTCGCCTAAGGATTCAAGCACTTGACGCAACTCGTCGCCGCGCGTCGTTAAACCATAGGTGACCGAGGGTGGGATCGTCTGCGACTGATCGCGCCAGATCACCCCAGCCGCCTGCAACATGCGCAACCGCTCAGTCAGCACACGGGTCGAAATGCCCGGCACTGCCCGTTTCAGCGCCCCAAAACGTTGTGGCCCGCCGTCGCTCAAAACCCAGAGAATATAGGTTGTCCACGGCCCCATCAGCAGACGCAGAATGGAGTCCATTGGACATGCTGGTTGCATTTTCTGGTTCATTCGGAGGTTCTCCACGGGGTAGTTACTTTTCAGTGCCTACTTTTCTTTTTAAATCAAGTTGCTTTATAAAACCAATGCAGAAAGAAAAATCAAGCAGGGGCTCAGGATAGGCTCGCTCGTCTCATGGCAGCGGCTATAGGGGCTTTAATCGAAGGAAAGCTACGCGTCCTTTGGTAACCATACACGGGCTGGGCCATTAGGCTTTGCCCGCGATAAAGGCGGAAAGACTAAGCACATGACCCGAATGCCAACCATGTTCATTCCACACGGTGGGGGCCCATGTTTTTTCATGGACTGGAACCCGCCAGAAACCTGGGACCGGCATCGCGAGTTTCTTGCGGATGTCCCCGCAACATTGCCGGAAGCGCCTAAGGCATTGCTGGTAATTTCCGGCCATTGGGAAGAGCCGCAGTTCACGGTGCAAAAAAATCCAACACCACCACTATTGTTTGATTATAACGGGTTTCCGCCCCACACTTATGAATTGACCTGGCCCGCCCCCGGCGATGCCGCGTTGTCCGACAGAGTGCAGTCGCTGATCGAGACCGCAGGGTTTCCCTGCACTATTGATGAGGCGCGCGGTTACGATCACGGCGTGTTCATTCCGCTAAAAGTGGCCTTTCCGCAGGCCGACATCCCTTGTGTGCAGCTTAGCCTGCGTTCCGACCTTGATCCGGCCGCGCATATTGCGGTCGGCCGCGCATTGGCACCGTTGCGCGACGAAGGTGTTCTGATCATCGGGTCCGGCAACACCTATCACAACATGCAGAAAATGATGCGCGCGATGCAGGGTGGCGGCGGTGATGCCGTGAATGGGCAGGAATTTGATCGCTGGTTGACAGATGCGGTCACGCGCCCCGATGCGGCAGAGCGGGACCAAATGCTTGCACATTGGGAAGCCGCCCCCGGTGCCCGCGATGCAAACCCACGCGAAGAACATCTGATCCCGCTGCATGTGGTTGCAGGGGCAGCCCTTGACGATAAGGGGTTGAAAACGCTTGAGGATAACGTGCTCGGCGCAGTCGAAAGCGCGTTTACCTTCGGCTGAATCCCATCAAACGTCTAATAAATTGAATCTAAACCGAAAACTCAGGAAAACCCAATGACAAACATTCAAAACGGCCCGTTCATCGTCACCGGCGCATCCGGCCAGCTTGGCCGACAGGTTATCGACAATCTGATTGCGGCCGGTGCCAGCCCGATTATCGCCATTTCCCGTTCGCCGGAAAAGCTGGCTGATCTGGCTGACAAGGGTGTCGAGGCCCGCAAGGGTGATTTCAACGACCCTGCTTCGCTGGAAGCCGCCTTTGCCGGTGGCAAGCGCCTGCTGATCATCTCAACCGACGATCTGGAGCCGGGCAAGCGGCTGGCGGCGCATAGCAACGCAATCAAGGCGGCCAAGGCGGCGGGCATCAACCATATCGTCTATACCTCACTGACCAACCCGGTCGAGGAAAGTCCGATCACGTTCTCCAAAGATCACTGCGACACTGAGGCCATGATCAAGGACACCGGCGCCAGCTATACCATCCTGCGCAACAATCTTTACACCGATCTGGTGTTGATGGGTGGTGGGCAAAGCATCGGTATGGGCCAACATTTCGCGGCTGCTGCCGAGGGAAAAACCGGCTATGTTACCCGTGCTGACTGTGCACGCGCCGCCGCTGCGGCCCTCAT
>Ga0209121_10003719_pt1 | contig 14585 bp, 13 predicted proteins | sample Cruoilmetagenom3_FD_187292 | JGI IMG/M metagenome (GOLD analysis project Ga0209121, IMG submission 187292) | Oil polluted marine microbial communities from Coal Oil Point, Santa Barbara, California, USA - Sample 3 (SPAdes) (version 2) | ecosystem: Environmental > Aquatic > Marine > Oil seeps ...
ACCTTTGGCTGCCCCTTTCATATGCAACCTCTCTATGTGGTAGATTAAATACCAACTATTTTAATCTATCGATGTTGCATATGTATCTGAACTTATTCAGAGAATAAACCTCTGGAGAAAATGACCGGAAGAAATGCGATAATCCATCAAAGCCATTGCCGTGCCTGTGCCGGTAGGCACGGCGAGCCCGAAAGACATGGCAATCCGTCAACGTCATTGCGAGGCGAAGCCGTGGCAATCTCAAGATTACTTCGTCACTTCATTCGCAACAACAAAACAAACTATGTATTCCTTGCAATGACACCTTTACCATCACTGCCTACCTGCCAATAGGCACGGCAAACCCGAAGGACGTGGCAATCCATCAGCGTCATTGCGAGGCGAAGCCGTGGCAATCTCAAGATTTTAAGTACTTTTATCCCCGGAAGAGATGTAATCGGAAAACAAAAACCAATTTTAAGGTTATAATCAAAAATATACGTTAAACCATTAGGGAGGAAAATATGGCCGCTGAAAAAATGAAGGAAATAAAAATACACTTACCGGAAAAATTACAAGGTGGGGTTTACGCTAACAATATGTCCGTATCCCACACCAAAGAGGAATTCGTCATGGATTTTCTAATGATCGCTCCTCCCGCCGGAGCCGTTACGGCGCGCGTCATCACAACCCCCGGAAACATGAAGCGCATCATCGCAGCCCTGCAAGATAACATGAAAAAATATGAACAAAAATTCGGGGAAGTTAAGGCGGCAGAAACACCAAGGGGAACCATCGGCTTCGTCCCGCCTACAAAGCATTGATTGATGGGTTGCGATAAAACTAACGTGTGGATCAGCGGCAGCGATTAGCTGCCGGCTATAAAAGCCTTGTTAAGTGTTTGATTAATTTTCTTCAAAGTAATCAGAGTCAATAGTCTTAACATGATAGTTGTTTACCGTCGATAGCCCGATACTATGTTCTATCATCAAATTTGCAAGACGTTCTCCATCAATCAAGATAATTTTGTATTCTACTTGTCCGACAAACTCGTAAACACTGTTTGGAAAACTCGAAGTTGTAATGAATATCCCTTTTTTCGCCTTCTTAGATGCAAGTGCCCCTGTAAAATCACGGATTTCTTTTACAGGAACAGCATTATCCCACCTCTTTGCTTGAAGATATATAACATCAAGTCCGAGCTTATCTTCATTGATTATTCCGTCGATTCCCCCGTCTCCAGATTTCCCCATTGCTTGTCCCGCTTCTTTTCTTGAACCTCCGTAGCCCATCGTAATAAGCAAATCTATAACAAGTTTTTCAAAAAATTCTGGTGAGCATGATTTTACAATATCAAGTAACTCTTTAGATAATTCGGAATGAAGTTTTTGGTAAGCGTACTCAAGGGATTCTTCTGGTGTTTGGTCAGCATTATTGACAAGCTGGGTTTGTAATAAATGCCCATTGTCTTTTTTATCTTTCTTTATTGACTGAAACTCTACAAAATCGTCATATCGTGTTAGGAATTTAGAAGTTATTTTAGTTGGTTTTTCTTTTAGAAGTGATAGCCCTTTTTCACTAATTCTAAAATGGGCTCTTTTAGGGGAAGTTAGTAGCCCTGCCTTTTTTAAATAAGTTCTTGCCCAGCCCACTCTGTTTCTGAAAACAGGTTGTCGTCCACTTGGCAAAAGCTCTCTCAATTCATCGTTAGTCAATTTGAATTGTTCTGCCAAGGCATCATAGATTTCACTCAGTCCATATTCTTTACCGTCTGCTAAATACTTGAGAAACGGTAACATTATTTCTTCATATTTTGGAATCATTCCCCCTCCTCATTTGGCACACAACAATCTGCTGAAGCGATTTATTGTGTGCCTTTTACAAAATCTCGATTAAAACTGCCATTTTTACATCCCCAAGATTTGTTGGATAGAACCGAACTTTCTTCCCGACCATTTTTGGTTTATTTTGATCTGCCTCAATGATGTCTTTCTCCATAAAGAAAAATTGTTCTTCAGAATCACTATTTATGAAGCCAGAATCAGCTCTGATATAATCTATTAATCCTTCTATTTTTCCTGGTAATGTTGCATGATCTATTAAATCTTGATTTATCGAAGCAACACGAGATATCCATTTCCCCATATCCATTGAGCGATCATGATAAACCTTTTCAGAATCTTCATATCTATGAGTTGGTAGTTCTTTCAAAACAGCGTATGAATAATCAATAGAATATACGGTGCTTCTTCTTCCTGAGCCAAGTTGCTCCACATTGATTAAATTATATTCCTGAGATTTGCCGGTATATTTATACAACGGCACATTAGGAAAACTGAACTTAAAAGAACTTCGCGCTTTACATACTGCGGTTATATTATCAAGAAATTCTCTATCTTGTTGATTAAATAGTGTTTCGGTTTTTGTGGCATGTTGCTTCAGTGCATTTAATGCATGTCCCTTGTTAACTTTCACTACACAATTATTTTCAGAATATGCGGTATTCATAACCATATCTAGAAGCTGAATTAAGCGCCTCATATTGCCACTTGAGGCATACATAATCTGTTCAAGTCCATCGCCGTAAATGCCAGATTTTGTTAATTCAAAAATATCCTCTGGTTGAATTGAACTATCAATATAGACATGTGGGTTGAGGTATTTTTTGATAATATGATAAGCTCTTTCTCTATACCTTTTGTAACCAACTTCATCAGAAACCGAATCTTCCAACATAACAACATCGCCATATCTGGTTTCAGTCAGCATATCTGAATATGAATTAGGATATACAGCTATTTTGGTTCTAATAAATGACGCTGTCCTGAATTGATTCATTAAGATTTCAAATGAACACGGTGTCTTCTCTTGGTCTCTAAAAAAGTTTTTATCTAATGAACCAGCTTCATCTATTAGTAATAAAATCTTTCCATCCTGTTCTTCAAGTAGGTTTTTATAACACTCCTCAATATCCTTTATTCCTGGATTTGGTTTAACCTTTAGTTCGGCAAAGTTGGTCTTTTCCCATTCAGAAGAAACTTCAATAAATTTTGGCTTAACATCACCCTTCAGCCCTAATTCCGTTGTAACTCGCTCTACGTATTCATCACTCCCTAACTTTGCTAGTTGCTTCATGCTGGATGATAGTTTGAGACTCTTAGGAAAATCCTTTGGCAATAATTGAATTCCCCTATGAAGAGCTGCCAATTCTGTTGCATCTTCTAAACATAAATATATTGATGTCAATTCTTCAATAATTTTGATAATAATAGCACGGTAAATATCCTCGGGTCTTGATATGTGTTGAAAGTCATTCAATCTTATAAACACCGGTAAAATCAATTCCTCTTCTCGATCAATCAAGCTCGGAACTAAAACCGAAAGATAGTAAGCATGGTTTGCGCGAAGATACATTGTTTTTCCTGATCCCATACGCCCTTTAATTATCGTGTTTTCATAATCAAATGGCGTTGTTAGCCCTTCTGTGGGACTGACAAATAGATTGAGAATATTAGCAATATCATATTCATCTGCATTTCTAACCTTGAACGGTCTTTCTCTAAATATTTTTTCCATAATCTTAGTCTCTTCCTGATTTATCATTCACATAACGGCCTGAGTTGAGCTGCAGCCCGCAGGGCTGCCTGCTCGAACGGATTGTTCTCGAGCGCGAATCAGCGCGCGAGGGAACGTTTTTATCCGTAAGAGCTCTCGGCTCGGGCCGTTCCCGAGGCGCGCAGCGCCTCGGGAACTTATTAATATACCGAATTCCACAATCTACAGTTAAAATTCAAGTCAAAATAGAGTTTCCCTCTAAAAATTCCCGAAAACTGTAGATAAAATACCTTATAAATTCATAAATGTCGTCCAGAGCTTGTTATGCCTTAATTTCATTTATTGGCAATATTTGTCTGCCATGTCGAACCGTGATAATAGATATTTGTTTGGTTTCGATACGATAAATGATGCGGTAATTGCCGTAAATTAGTTCTCTAAATTGATTATCATTAATTTCGGGTACAATCCGTCCGCTTTCAGGAGACGATTTTAGCTGCTCAACTTTAGAAAATACTGTATCAATCCATTTTTCTGCCGCTGACGGTTTGTCTTGGGCAATATAATCGGCTATTTCCGATGCTCTATCGACAGCAAGAGGAGCCCAGATTATTCTCATCTTGTGATTCGCTTTAATAGTTTCTCTTTTGCATCATTATGGCTGATTCCTGCTCCTTTTTCCAGTTGATTGAGAGAGGTTTGAATATCTGATAGAAGCTCGATTTTCTCTTGCATGGCTTCAAATTCATTTGCACTTAAAAGGACCGCGACACCTTTCCCATGCTGTGTAATTATCAACGGTCTTTTAGTATCGTGAACTTGCTTTATGAAGTTTGCCATGCTATTCCTGACTTCTGACAGGGGCCTGATATCTTGATCAATTTTTAGTTTTTGCATATTGCACCTCATTGAGTACGTATTTTGTACATTATACCGCACACATTATGGTACATGCAAGTGTTGTTTTCGGACGTTATGTTGTCTTTTTATATTACCACTTCTTCGCCATCTTTAACTTCCAATACTGGAAAATTAAAATGGTGCTTATATTCATTTCCTCTGAATGTATGAATCGGAATTATGCACTTGGGTTTAATAGCATCCGCCATCTGATTAAGTGATTCGATATCAGCATGACCACTTGTGTGGATTTTAAGAATATTAAACCGTCTGCACTTCAGATAATCAATAAATTTAGCAGTATACTCTTTTTGCAAATAACCTTCCCATAATGAGTAGATCAAGTTACCGCCATCAATATTTTGAATATGTTTCAAGTCAAACTTCATTGAAGGCCTTACGGTCATGACAATATTCTTCTTGTTATTACTTATTTCTTCTTTTGTGATTTTATGGCTACGAAACTGATATAGTAATTTTTCATTATTTTCATCTGCTAGCCGCTTACAAAGAAAAAATGGGAATATTACTTTGATGTCGTTAAAATCCTTTGAAGGAAATGGTAACGATGCAAACTCTGAAAGCCTTTTTAATACGGTTGCTGTATACACATCAATAACAAACAGTTTCCCTGTTCTTTTGCATGCACGGTAAATTGACACCAGCCTGTCTATGTTTTGACCTGATGTATAAATGAGATTTATTTCATCATTACTTGAAAAAATGTTAACCAACTCTTTTTCAATCTCTGACTCGGACTTATCTTTTTTGGTATTCCTTTCAATTTGAGTTCCTTCTAATAATAAATAGTCAACATTAATTGGAGCATTATGGATAAACCATTTGAAAGCTTTATGCTTTCTTCCGTGTCCTCTGAAATCGCCTGAGTAAAATATCGAGTTCCCATTCGATTCGATTAAGAACGCATATGCATCAAATGCAGAGTGATCCATCCAAAATGGAGTGACTTTAATGTCACCAATTATGAAGGGTTTTGATTTATCAAAATATGTATAATTCTTTATTGGATTTTGTTGCGGAGTAAAAACACCCGTCAATTCAATTATTTTATGAGTGGCTTCCCCTAAAAAATATTGAATTTCAGGATGCAAAAAACTACTAAAGCCATAATGGTCAATATGTGGATGAGAGATTATCATCCCATCAATTATTTCATTTGAATCAGCGTAAAATCCTTGAATATCGGGAAGAATTCCTTTAGTTATCAACTCATTAACAAGCAAATCTTTATATTTGTTAAAATCAAACTCGCTGCCATCTTTTTCAACCAAGGGCATCCCTATATCGATAACGATTCGAGTATTCTCGGTCCAAACTTCAACACAAGAACCACCAATTTCTTGTGTTCCTCTATGGATTTTAAAATGCATATGCTCTACTTTCCGTCTAATCTAAAACAATTACGATATGTTTTAATGGGCATATTGAAACTATAAGTGTTTCTTCCATGATATATGCAGCCAAAAGCAATTTCCTTAAGCAGACTATTCAAGCGACCAGCGTTATTAGAAATCCAATCTCTAGTGCAATCACCAACTAAAAGGATTGGTTTATGAATTAATTTATATTGTAACAGAGAGTCTTCGGTTACAAATGGCGGCAGGATCTGAAGCTTTTTCTTGATCTGAAAAACCATATCATAATATTCGATTAATTCTTTGCAATTTTTCTCTGCAAAAATTCTATATTTTTTTAATTGAACATCGATAGATTCTGGATTTTTACAATTTACAGAATAAAGCCTTTCATCACCTATTGTTTTTAATTCCACAAACGCTATTTCTTTTCTTTCTGTGTCAACCCATACAAGGTCAATCCGTCCTTTTGACAGTTTTTGATCTACATTAATCGAGAATTGAAACTCAGTATCAATAAAAAAGCCTTTCGGCTCCTTTACATTGCCATTATTATTAATTACATATTGCCCTTGTATCCCCTTTTCCGAGTCATTTGGGTAAAATTTCCTAATCCTCTTCTTGATTTTATCGAGCGATTCTTCTTCAAAATTGTTTATGTCGATTGTTTTTTGTTCATTTAAAGAGACGTTTCCATCTTGAAATTCAAAAGGCAGATAATCAGTATCTCCTTGCAGAGGGATATATTTAAAGTGTATTTGTGCCCTGAAATCTCTGGCTTCTTCTAATTTCATAATAGAACCGCCATTATAATATACATTTAAATGATTGTCTTTTCTTATACCAATGTATAAATCAGGATCTGATTTTAAATTGTTCCACCATTGTGGAGGATTGTTTTTCAGTCTTTCAAACAATGCATGGTCAATTTTAAGGTTTGTTTTCACTTCTATATCCTTTCGATTTCTACAACATAACGAGGCCATCATAATTCAATGGTTTAATCATACATTATCATTCCACTATTAGGATCGAGATCGAATTTTGTTGATTTGCAATTTGGACATCTTGGAGGTGCTTTGAATCGAAAATTACCACCACACTTGCAAGCTTCCATCAAAACCTCCACTTCAGCATGATACCGAGATTCGGTTAGAGATTCTCCGGGATATTCTTGTTGGATTTTCTTGTCTGATTCCATCGATGCAAGACAATAAGGACCCGGAAGACCTTTGACGAACCTCAGATGAAGATCCCCAAGATCGTGAAATTGTACTTCTCGTTCACGCCCACATACATCACAACGCAACTTGTGAAAGAAAAATCCTCTTCCTTCATTTATTTGATATTTAGTTCCACAATCTTTGCATATAACTGAATAAGATGATCCCACCTATGCCTCCAAATGTGTGCCTAACGATCAAGTTAACCAGCCGCACCTACGAACTTGTAGAAAATTGAACGGCGCTTTTCGCGGTCTGGTGCAGCGCCTGGTTGGGTAATATATGAATTGATTTGAACTTGTGATTACTCTTTGAATAATACTCTCTGATCAAATTTTTAATCGTGTCAAACACCCTTTGCTTTTTTGCCAAAAAGATAAAAGCGAGGTCATCTTCTCGGTATGCGCACACCAGATTACTGTCAGTTGTTGATGAAGCTTGTTTGATTTTTTTGTCTACAGCTTCCTGATGGATATGTTTGTTATTTGGGAGGTGTTGATAAATCATTAGAAAAGATGATTTATCTAACATTTGGTATAAAAAGGAAGTCTCACCATCGAGAATGTATTTTTCTCTCCCCATTTTTTTCAAGTAGGAAGGTTTTCCAGTTTCAAGCCCAGTGTCAGGGTCGACAAATATTAGTGATTTTTTTTCTTTCAGAATATCAGAGAATAATTCCCAGTATTCCGAACGGCTTGAATCTTCAAAAAATGTTTCATTAACAGGCTGAATGGTTTTGTATGATTTAGAATATTTTTGTAGCCATCTTTCCCAATGATTAAGATCTTTGGTTGAACAATTTGCGATGAGTGCAAGTAGATCTTTTGATTTTCCTTCTACTGGTTTAGTGGATTTATTCCCTTCATTATCAATTCTATAATTGGTTAGCATTGGGATGAAAACGTAATTGGTTGCCCCTCTATTTTCTAACAGGAAGGAAATAAGATCATATTTGAAATAATCTCTGCTGTCGCCGAAATACCTTAGTTGAACCACGTTTTTTCCTTTTACGCCCGACTTATCAATATACTGAGTTCTATAATATCCAACTGAATTTTAGTGTCAAGATGAGATCTCCCTTCATAAACGTCCCGAAATCGTAGATATTTGGTTAAAATGGTTTCCTAAGTAAAGTCAGCGGGTCTATTTTTTGACTTTTGACTCTTGACTAGCGAAGCGGTTGACTTCTGACTTTACTCATTACCCCATCCCCTTCTCTTTCAATCACCCAACCAATCCTTTGGATAAATTGGCTGGTTTATCATGGAGAGCAAATCTTCTTCTGAGCTATTTAGAACCCACTTTTTAAATTCGCTAAACAACGCTTTTTCGTCTTGACCTTCTTCATGTCTAATTGAATCGGAGAGAGATAGCTTCCCTACCGAATCACACAACTTAATTTTCCTCGATAGACCGCTTCCGGAAACTTCAACCAAGCCCAATTCTTTAAACACTCTGAGCCCCGCTGAGACCCCGTTTTCGTTCAAAAAAGTTCTTCCGAAAAATTCAACCTCACTTAGTATATCTTTGTTGGTCATCTCAAACCCTTCAAGCGACCCTTTTGAGATATTCTTCAAAGCCCTGTAAAGATTAACCAGCTCTTTTCTGGAGGGAGCCATAGATTCGAGAATTAACCTGTTTATTTTGGCATCCTTCTCGCCAAACAAAATGTGGATGTTTGATGCTTCATCGTCTCGACCAGCCCTTCCGCTCTGCTGATTGTAAGTTATAAAGCTAAAGGGCATGTGATAAAGAAAGATGTTACGTATATCCGGTATGTTTACTCCCTCGCCAAAGGCACTCGTGGATACCACCGTTAAGAAATCGCCGTTCCTAAACCTTTCTTCAACTTCACACCTCGAGCTCGAATCCATGCCCGCGTTATAATAGACGATTCTATTTCTCAGATGAGGCGCGGATTCTCTAAGCGCCGAGGCAATTTTGACGCTCTGCTCCCTGCTGTTCACATAGATAATCGACTTCTCTTGTTGAGCTATGACATCTTTTATATAAAGGTCTTTTTTTCTTATCCCTCTCTTATCGATTAATCTTAAATTTCTCCTCACGTTCGGATCGATAACAACCTTTTCTATCCCCAATGTTTTATGTATGGTTGGGGCGACCTTCTCTCCGGCCGTAGCGGTTATGGCAAGAACTAACGGGTTCTCCATCGAAGTTATAACTTCATTTAGTCGGCCATAAAGCGGCCTGTGAAGCTGAGAAGACGTGCTTACATGATGACTCTCATCAACCACCAAAAAACCTATCCTCTTCTTCAATTTATCGAATTCAAACTTGTTGTGATAGATAAACTCCGGCGTGGTCAAGACGACGTGGGCTTCCCCCGAAGCAAGCGCGGCAAAAATGCTTTCCCTTTCATCAAAATCCACATCTCCCGAAAGATGAACAACGTTAAGCCCAATTTCACCAAAAACATGCTTTAAATAACAGTACTGGTCATTTATGAGAGATCTTAGAGGATATAAAATCACCGAAATTTTGTTATCTTTGATGGCTTCAATGGCAGAAAAGATATGAAATATTGCCGACTTTCCCCTGCTTGTGCCCATAATCGTCAAGCAATTTTTTCCTTGTAAAAGATTTTCTAATGTTTCTTCCTGCTTTTCGCGCAGTTTGTTTCCATTTAAAAATCTTTTGGCAAGCTCGTTTACGAGCGTTGGTTTATCAAGATTTTTCAATTCTTCGGGCACCAACGATGCAGCTCCCTGCTCGATAACCCCATCAATCTTCTTCTTTTTAACCAAAATATTTACGCCAAGATGCTTGTCCGTCTCTTTTCCGGTAACTTCGGTAACCCTTCCTTCGTATTTGCAGCCCGAATCCATAACGGGAGCAAGATGTTTGGCCATTGCGGCTTTTATATAGCCCAGATTATTTCCGTTCTCATCATCTATGCGGATTGCGTTTTCATCGTGCGGATTGTCCGGTTCACGTATTAAATCCAAACGGGTTCCCATTTTAAGATTTGCCAAAACATCCTGGCGCCCCTCAAAAGTAACTCCGGCAACCTTGGAATAGAAAGAATCCGCATCGCCTATGTTTTTATAGTCCTCATCCTTGATGATTTCAAAAGCATCGGTGAACAACTTTTCTACAAAATCGTCCCTGCCCCCAATGACGGATGGTTTCGTTGCTTCTTTAAAAACTTTCAAATCCACCAGCTTCAACTGCAATTCTTCCCGGCCGTTCCACTTATTTTTATCGAGTGTAAATGCCAGGTCGGCAGTTACCGGCTGATAGTCTTTTTCAAAACCGTCCTTTGGATAATTGAAACTGATACCTGAGATGCTTGTTCCGTTTCCGAGAACTGAAAATTTTAAATGCTTTCCGCCCCCAACGTAATTTAAATTGTTTAATAAGGTATTTTTTAAAGATAAAACCGGAGTTGGATTTCCAATTCCAAAAGGAGAGAGCAGCTCAATCTCCTTTAACAAGGTTTCGTTAACTTGAGAGATGTGTAAATCTAAGTCTATGGATAATTTAGGAATCAAGTCGGCTTCATCAAGCGTTTCATCCGCTATCTGATTTATTTTTTCTCTGAAGGAGCCGAGATGTTTCACCGGAAGAGATAGGCCGGCGGCACAAGCATGACCACCATAACGCTCCAAGATTTCATCACACTGTGATAAAGCATCAAAAAGATGGAACCCCGATATGCTTCTGGCCGAGCCGCTGGCTTTGTCGGCTTTTATTGTAAAAATAAATACAGGACGAAAATATCTGTTGAGAAGCCGCGAGGCAACGATTCCCTTAACTCCCTCATGCCATCCCTCGGATGCTACCACTATGACCTTTTCTTTATCAAAATCAACCTCTTTTTCAACCTTTTCAAGAGCTTGATTTAATATCTTTTCCTCAAGATTTTGTCTTTCCTTATTCTTTTCATCTAAAAATTTTGCGGTCTTCTTCGCAAACTCAACATCATCGGTTAACAACAATTCAACACATTTGCTCGCATTCGTCATGCGGCCTCCGGCATTCAGACGTGGAGCCAGCCAATACCCTACCTGTCCGGCTGTAATCTCCTTATCATTTAGCCCCGAAACCTCCTTAAGGGCGATCAACCCCGGCCTTTTTGTCGCATTTAAAATTTCTAAACCTTTTTTTACAATTATTCTGTTTTCTCCCAACAAAGGGACCATATCGGCAACGGTTCCAAGAGCAACTAAATCAAGATAATCAGCAAGCTTTATGTCAGCATTCAAGTCTTCGCACAACGCTTGAACGAGTTTAAAAGCGACACCCACGCCCGCAAGTTCCGAATAAGGATACGTGCAAATATCTTGTTTGGGATCGATTACCGACAATGCTTTAGGAATGCTCTCTCCGGGCAGGTGATGATCGGTTATGATAATATCTAAGCCAATCTTTGAGGCATAACCGACTTCTTCGAGGGCCGTAATGCCACAGTCCACGGTTATAATTAAAGAGGAATCGGCCTCTTTTAGTCTTTTTAAAGCCAATTTATTTAAACCATATCCCTCTCCAAAGCGGCTCGGAATATAAAAGTTAGCATCTGCCCCAAGTTTCTTCAGCACCAAAACCACGAGAGCCGTGCTGGTAATCCCGTCAACATCAAAATCACCGTAAACAGTTATTTTCTCGCCGCTTGAGATGGCTGTTTTTATTCGATTTACAGCAAGCGACATCCCCGACATTAAAAAGGGTTTGCTAAGGTTTGATAAGGATGGGTTTAAAAAAAGTTTTGCTTCATCAGATGAGACAATATTCCGATTTACGAGAAGGCCGGCAACGATCTTGGAGATACCGAGTTCTTTAGAAAGCAAATCACATACCTCGTGATGAGGTTTTGAGATTTTCCATATTTTCTTACCGGAAAATGAAGATTTACTCGGTGGCACCCGCTCCTCCCATATGATCAGCCAAAGACTTCAACCAAAGGCTGATGGTTCTCTGGCATAGATTGTCCTCCGGACAAAACAAAATTAATCCGTAATCTCCGGTTCCATCTCTTTGGATTCCTGAATTTCGTTCTCGAGATCGTTCAGTTCTTTCTTCTGTTGCCTGAGACAAACCTTGGCTTTCCATATACTTTGAAGACTGGCAAGTATCCCTAAAACAGCACCAACTATGACAGACACAACGATAACGAGAGCCAGCGATACATTGGTTTGCCCAAACAAATAAGAAATACTGATAATGGCCACATTTTCAATGGCAAACAGCGTAACCCCAAGGATTAAGATTAGAATAAGAATTAAAATCCACTGCATTTTTTATCTCCCTCTCAAGACTTTCCGGATTTAAGAATCACCGATATAACCCAAATCCCCAAAAGCACCGCAACGGCAAACCAAGCGATACCCAAAGCCCCTTTATCCAAACGCGTCGCGAGCAAAGCCGAACCAACAATAATGGCGGAAACCACCAAACTCGCAGCCAAAATATCTATCTTAGAGTATAACTTCTCCAAGCCAACATGCCTATACTTTATTTGAAATTCCCCGCCTCGTGCCTGATTCAATATTTCATGCAACTGTTTTGGGTAATCAAGCAGGTAAAGAGAGTATTTTTTTAATTCATCGTAAACTTCGTTCAGGGCCATTTTGCCGGTATATTCCTTCTTGATTAAGTTATAAAGATAAGGTTTAGCAGTTTCAAAGACATTAAAATCCGGATACAGTATTGTCGCGGTTCCCTCAACGGTTATTAAAGCCTTAGCTAAAAGAGCATAATCTCTGGGAATCCTTACGTGGTGGTCATAAAGAAGCTTTAAAAATTCTCTACCGATAATATTTACTCTTATTTCCCCCAAACTCTTACCATAATAATTGGCAAGAATTATTTTTAAATCGTTCTTCATTTCAGCCATTTTTTCAGCCGAAATCTCGGCTTCCAATGCTTTGGCCTCTTCTATAATTTCATCGGGATCTTGCTTTAAAATAGCAAACTGTAAACGCACCATATGTTCCTTTGCTTCTTCTTTTACATATCCAACCATGCCAAAATCAAGATAAGCTATCTTTCCGTCAGGGGTTATAAAAATATTTGAAGGGTGAAGGTCGGCATGGAAGAAACCGTCAATCAACACTTGCTTCATAAAGACCTTTGCACCGTATTCCGCCAATTCCGTGGTGTCTATACCTAACAATTCCGGTGTAGCTATATCGCTAATCTTAGTGCCCTCGATAAACTCCATGGTTAAAACCCTGGTGGTTGAGTAATCCCAGAAAATAAGGGGAATTTTTATCTTTGGATCATCATGAAAGTTACGCCTGAATCTATCGGCGTTTCGCCCTTCGATTTTGTAATCAAGTTCCCTGTGTAAGGAATCCGAAAATTCCTGCACAACTCCAACAATATCGGTGATTTTAACTCTATCTTTTATCAATTCAACCACAGATACAAGAAGGCTCAGATCTGACTCGACAATCTTCAAAGCTTCGGGTCTTTGCACCTTAACCGCGACTTTGCTGCCATTCTTTAAATAACCTTTATGAACCTGCCCTATCGAAGCTGACGCAATAGGCTTGGGGTCAAAATCATCAAAGACATCTTCAAGTTTCTTTTCAAGCTCACCTTCAATAACTTCACGAACCGTTGAAAAATCCATAGGAGGAGCAAAATCTTGAAGTTTTTCAATTTCAAATATCACTTCCGGAGGAGTTAAATCCGGACGAACGCTCAAAATTTGACCGATTTTGATAAATGTGGGGCCAAGATCTTCCAGGGTAAGCCGAACTTGCTCAGCAAAAGTTTCTTTACGTGGACGAGGAAACTTTTTTTTCTTCTCGGCAAGAGGCAGATATTTTGCCAAACCGGAAGTTTCTATAAAATATCCAAATCCATGTTTTACGGCAACCGTTAATATTTGCTGAAGACGTCTCACGTCTCTTGCTTTTAAGGTTAGTTTTGCCATATATGCTCCCTCGGATTAAAAAAGCCAAAATGAAAAAGGACTCATTCTTTGCGAATAAGCCTTTTGTATTTTACTTTTCCATTGAAGCAATCTTTTTCTCAAGCGCATCTATTCGAGCTTTCATTTTCTCAACTTCCTCGGCCGGAACAAGCCCCACCTCTTTTAGAGCTTTATGCGTTACTTCGGGTATTCTTTTCTTTAAATCCTCTTTTTCTTTTTCAACTTCTACCGCAAATTCATCTAAAAATTTCTTTTTTTCCTCCGGAGTCATCTTCCCTTTCTTAATTGTATCTCTTATAATATCGTCTGCCATTTCGTGAGCTAAAAGCCATGCCGCAAAGAAAGTGGTAACGCCCTTTTCCAATAAATCAGACATTTTAATCATCCCCTATCAGTAACCGCCTATATATTTTTATCATACCACCGGCAACCAGTGTGTATCAATTAAAAGATACCTTCCGGACTTCAGCTATCGCTGCCAGGAAAATCATTAGAAGCAGCCATTAGCCCTACTAGTCGGGAGTCTGTTAGTGGAGAGTTGGGAGTAAATTCAAGTGAATCACCCCGCAGCAGAGCTGCGAGGCATCAAAAATCAAAACTTAGTTGTTCTTGATGTTGATATTTGATATACCTACGAATTACTTCTGCCGT
>Ga0209121_10003720_pt1 | contig 14581 bp, 17 predicted proteins | sample Cruoilmetagenom3_FD_187292 | JGI IMG/M metagenome (GOLD analysis project Ga0209121, IMG submission 187292) | Oil polluted marine microbial communities from Coal Oil Point, Santa Barbara, California, USA - Sample 3 (SPAdes) (version 2) | ecosystem: Environmental > Aquatic > Marine > Oil seeps ...
CGAGTTGACCCTCCCGCCCTTTCTCGAGGATCTGGCACAAGGTCAGGCCAAACACATCTACGCGACATCCGAGTTTGCTGACATGCAGAGGACTCCGGTTCCACTGTGGGAGTTGGTCGACATGGACCGGTACGACTCGATGAGTATCCAGTTCTCCCGTGGCTGCCCTTACAATTGTGAGTTCTGCAGCGTGACGGCACTACTCGGTCACCGCTTCCGTACGAAAACAGCAGAGCAGATCACCGCCGAGTTGGACAGGCTCTATAACCTGGGATGGCGTGACAACGTCTTTTTCGTGGATGACAACTTCATTGGAAACAAGAGGGGCCTCAAGAGTGAGCTGTTGCCCGCCCTGATCAAGTGGCAGAAGGACAAGGGGAAAATCCCGTTTCAGACCCAGGCCTCCATCGACCTGGCCGACGACCAGGAACTGATGGAAATGATGGTCCAGGCAGGTTTTCGCACGGTCTTTATCGGAATTGAGACGCCTGATGAAGACAGCCTGACCGAGTGCAACAAAAGGCTGAACAAGAACCGTGACCTGGTTCAGGACGTAAAGCGCATGCAGCGAGCGGGCTTGCAGGTGCAGGGAGGCTTCATCGTCGGCTTCGACCACGACACGCCCTCGATCTTCCAGCGCCAGATTGACTTCATCCAAAGAAGCGGGATTGTGACAGCGATGGTTGGCCTGCTACAAGCGCCGCGTGGCACAAGGCTTTACGAACGTCTAAAGAGACAGAATCGCCTGCTTGAGGACATGTCTGGGGATAACGTTGACGGCACAACGAACATCATCACTACCATGAGCCTTGATACACTGCGCGAGGGATACAAGCGCATACTGCAGACCATTTACTCACCCCAGTATTACTATCAGCGTGTTAAGACCTTTCTTGTGGAATATCCACCGCCAAAGATCCACACGTCTCTACACTTCCAGCACATCCTGGCGTTCTTTCGTTCTGTCTGGCGCCTCGGGATCATAGGCAAGGAGCGAGTGCAATATTGGAAGCTCTTGGTGTGGACACTCTTTCGCCGCCCGAAGTCGTTCCCACTGGCTGTTACATTTGCGATCTACGGCTACCATTTTCGTAAAACTTGTAAACTGCACGTCCTTTAGCCTCTGGCAGGTGCCCCCTCAACGTCGGAGATAAACTCCGACGCTACCTCGCTTTTGTAGCGTCGCACCTTGTGTGCGACGTTATCCCTGGTACGATACAGCGCCACATTAAACTGCAGTCTAAAGACCAACTCTGTTTAGCTCTTTAAGCTTTTTACCTCCTAATGCCCGCGGCAAACTGCGGGGTTCTTTACTCTGCAGTAATTCTGTCAGGCGCCGTGGAAAGCGTACCTTCCTAACGAGCCTCTCAAGCTTACCCACTTGGTAACCCTGCGCTTCGTCTACTTTACCATCCCCTCCAGGAACTTGAGGTAGTCGGAGTCTGTCGAGAGCACGATACGGGAGCCGTCTTTAAGGGCGGTCTTGTAGGATTCCAGGGTACGCCAGAAGCGGTAGAATTCAGGGTCCTGATTGTAGGCGTTGGCATAGGTTTCAAGTGCCTGTGCGTCCCCTTCTCCCATGATCTTTTCCGCCTCTTTGCGGGCATCGGCAAGGATGATCTCCTTGTCCTTGTCGGCACTGGACGTAGTCTGCTTGGCCTTCTCCTCCCCCTCTGCTCGGAGCTGCGCAGCAATTCGTTCCCTCTCTGAGCGCATTCTGGAAAACACCGCCTTCTCGATCTCTGTTGGAAGATCGGCGCGCTTGATACGCACATCGATCAAAACGATGCCGAATTTCCCCAACTTGTCCCGGCTAAGCTTCGTCACATGCTGCAAGTACTCCAACCGCTTCGCAGAGACGATCTCATTCAAGGTGTGCTTTGCAAGGATATTGCGTAGGTCGGAATAGACGATGTCATCGATCCGGCTCTGCGCGTTTAACAGGCTCCCTCTTGTAGCCTCGATGAACAGTTTTGGGTCTCCCACTCGCCAGATGGCGTAGTTATCGATGATAAGTCTCTTCTGGTCGGAGGTGAGGATGTCGCGTGGTTGGATGTCGTAGTTTAAGACCCGGTCCTCCAGGTACTTCACACTTTGGACGAAGGGTATCTTGAAGTAGAGCCCTGGCTTCTCGGCGAGCTTGATTATCTCCCCGAACCGCAGGACAGCCGCTTTCTTGGTCTCATCTACAGTGAATGTAAACAGGTTGTAGACAATGATTAAAAGGACAACGACCCCGGCAAAGATGATGAGCTTCTTCATCGTCACTCACCCCCTTGGAGGGCTCTGTCCAGATCGAGCAGTTTTAGAACCCCGCTTGCTTCACGTGACAGGATGATCTTGTCCATCCCTGGGAGGATCTCTTCCATCGTTTCGATGTACATGCGCGTGTGCGTGACCTCCTCACCCAGTTCGTACTTTTTCAGTACCTCCAGGAAACGGGCAACATCCCCTTGCGCTCGCTTGATCCGCTCTTGCTTGTAGGCTTCGGCTTGATTGGCGATCTCCTGGGCCTGCCCGCGGGCGCGGGGAAGGATGTCCATCGCATATTCCTCCGCTTTGTTAATCAGTTTCTCCTTGTCCTGACGCGCGCTGTTCACGTCGTCAAAGGCGGAGATGACCTCCCTGGGGGGCTTCGCATCCTGAAGTTGGATGTTTCCCACCACAATTCCTGCCCCATAGACATCAAGCAGCGATTGCAACGCGATGATCGTGTCAGCACCGATCACATCGCGTTCCTCGGTCAGCGTTTCATCGAGCGTCCTTGTTGCCACCTGTTCCCGCAGTACAGCCTCTGCCGCCTGTTTGACGATTACCTTGGGATTTATTATGTTAAATGCGAACCGCTCTGCGTCCTTAACCCGATATTGGACGACCATCTCTACGTGCGCGATGTTCCCATCACCGGTCAACATGACCGCTTCCGTCTCCACTGTCTGATACCGTGGACTGGGAGGAGGCGAGATCGTCCTAAACCCGATCTCCTCCTTACGCACCTCCAGTACGTTTACCGCCACCACGCTCTGGATCGGCGCGGGCAGGTGGTAGTGTATTCCCGGATCGACGGTGGCGACGTAGCGGCCAAACCGTTTGACCAGCCCTACCTCGGACGGGCCAATCGTGTAAATCCCCGTCAGCAGGTAAATCGCGATGATCACCACGATGACGATCCAGCCAATCCTGCCTTGCATCTTTCTCAATCGCCTCTGCCAATCAGCATTCTCACGCTGTGGCTGAGGCTCCAATACTCGGTCTATGAAACTGCTCATAGTACCCCTCCCGAATCGCACTATCTTACTCGAATCCGAGTGATGCAAGCAAGCTGCCTGGCTGACAGGAAGTTAAAAAGCAGTCCAATAAGGGGTATGAACAACATTTCTCGATCTTCCTTTTCCGCCTGAATCGCTCAAACAGTCTGCTTGCAGTATAATCAACTACTTAGAACACCCGTGAAAGAGAGGCTTTAGTGCAAAGGGAGGATAGGGAATGGATGATTTCCTAAGCGGATGGAATCTGTTGTTGCTAGCCTTAGCCTTGGTGTTCGCAGCGGGTGCCTTCGCCGTTTGGCAGGCCGATATTGATACTCCAATCTACACAGTCCAGTTTGTTTCACCCTTTCACTACAACGCAAAAGGCGATGACCGCATGAACCTGAATGATGAGTATGTCACTTTAAAGAATACCGGTGAGGGCGCCATCGATATGACAGGATGGTCACTTGTAAACGAGCGAAACGATGTCTTCACCTTCCCAGATGGTTTTGACCTTCCTGGTGGAGCAACAGTCACAGTATACACCGGTCGTGGTGTAGATACCGAAACCGAACTTTATTGGTGTTCTGCGGACCCCGTTTGGAATAACAGAAGCTTCAAAGCGGTATTGAAAACCGCGACCGGCATGGTAGTAGATGTTCATGTATACAAACGCCGGTGTAAAACGTGCGGGCCTTCGCGCTAGCTCCCCACTGCGCCACTATTTGTTGTGTCACCACGACCTACCTGGTAACGATGTCTTGACGCAAGAAGGGCGAAACGTTGACAGGATAGATGCTCTTTAGTATCATTCCTACACTCGTTAAGTATTTCCTTAAATAGGAGGTGCCATTTCCCTCGTGGAAGTTGGTGAAAGACGATTACCAAAGCGTGTTGGAAACGCTATTCATGCCGTAGGCAGGAGAAAGCGCGCCACGGCGCGGGTTTACCTCTCTGAGGGTGAAGGGGTATTGATGATCAATGGCCACCCAGCAGAGGATTACTTCTCCTCCTACTTGAACTCCCCTGAGCACCTGGAAAAGACTCTCAAACAGCCGTTCTACACGACCGGAACCAACGGGAAGTACAACGTGAAGGCGCGGGTGGCCGGCGGTGGTTACACTGGCCAGTTGGGAGCGGTGCGCCTGGGGATCGCGCGCGCCCTGCTGGGGGTGAACGAGGAGTACAGGACCCCTTTGAGGCAAGCAGGTCTGCTCACGCGTGACTCCCGCGAGGTGGAGCGAAAGAAGTACGGCCGCCGTAAGGCGCGTAAGAGCGAGCAGTACTCCAAGCGATAACGGAGGATGTGTTGAAAAAAGATATTCATCCTGAGCTGAAACGCGCCGTGGTCCGGTGCGGCTGTGGGGCGGAGCTGGAGACGCTTTCCACTGTGGAGGAGATGCACGTTGACATCTGCTCCAAGTGTCACCCGTTCTTCACCGGTGAGGAACGGTTCGTCGATACCGAAGGGCGCGTTGAGCGATTCCAGCGAAAGTACGGGAACAAAGAGAAAGGGGATTAAACAATGCCGCCAGTCGGCGGGCAGGCGGTCATTGAGGGAGTTATGATGCAAAACGGCGGTCGCATTGCGGTCGCCGTTCGTCGTGAATCCGACGGGAAGATTATCGTGCGCGACCTCCCTGCACGGGTCCGCTTCAAGCGGCTCGGTGAGATCCCGTTTATCCGTGGCCTGTTCCGCCTATTTGACATGCTCTCCCTGGGGATCCGGGCACTCAACTTATCCACTAAGTTGGCTTTCCCCGAGGAGGAACAGCTGGGAAAAGGTGGGACAGTTCTCACTTTTTCCCTCGCCATCATCGTTGCTGTTGGAGGGTTCGTCATTCTGCCCCTCTACCTCACCAATATCGTACCTGGCCTGCGGATGGGAAACTCCATCCTGTTTAACCTGGTGGAGGGTCTTATCCGGATCACCTTCTTTTTGCTTTATCTTTTAATCATTTCGCGAATGAAGGACATCCACAGGGTTTTTCAGTACCACGGTGCTGAGCACAAGAGCGTTTACACCTATGAAGCCGGGGAGGAGCTGACCGTTACAAACGCCCAGAAGCACATCACTCTTCACCCCCGATGCGGGACAGCCTTCCTGATGATCGTTCTTGTTATCTCGATCCTCATCTTTTCGCTTGCCGGAAATCCGACTTTGTGGCTGAAGACCCTGACACGCATCCTCTTTATCCCGGTAGTGGCGGGGGTCGCCTACGAGGCATTGCGTTTCAGCGGAAAGCACTATCACTACGGCTGGGTAAGGTTGCTCACTAAGCCAGGGCTGTGGCTGCAGCGATTGACCACGGCCGAACCGAGCGACGACATGGTCGAGGTGGCAATCGCCTCGCTGAAGCGGGTGACCGAGTTACCTGGTGTGTCCCCATCACTCAAATAACAGTGAGCATCACTGACGAGAAACCGCCTTAAGTTCGCCTAACTATCGACATCCTACGGATTACGCGTGCTACAGGGATAGCGAGGGCTCGGGCGCAAGCGAGAAGGGGTGGGACTCTCCACAGCTCAGGTGGTGGAAGGCGCCGGCCGCGGCGATCATCGCCGCGTTGTCGGTACAAAGACCAATCGGCGGGAAGAGAACATCGATTCCGCGTTTGCCTGCACGGACGAGGAGTTGTTGGCGTAGGCGCGAGTTTGCCGCCACCCCACCGACAACGACCAGCCGCTCAAGGTGATAGCGCCGTGTAGCCTCAATTGACTTCTTTGCCAAGACATCGACCACGCTTTCCAGAAACGAGGCGGCAATATCTTCCCGCTTCTCACTCGGGTGTTTTCTCAGGTGGTATAGGACCGCGGTCTTCAACCCGGCGAAGCTAAAGTCAAAGCCGGGGGTGCCCTCCATCGGCCGGGGAAAACGGATCGCTTTGGGATTGCCCTCCTGAGCGAGACGGTCGAGTTGTGCTCCAGCAGGATAGTCAATTCCGAGCAGCTTTCCCACCTTGTCGAGCGCCTCACCCGCGGCATCATCCACAGTCGAACCGACTAGCTGATAGCGGCCGTATTGCTTCACTACAACAAGGATGGTATGCCCGCCGGAGACGATCAGGGCCATGAACGGAGGCTCCATCTCCGGAGTATTCAGTCGGTGCGCAAAGATGTGCCCTTCAAGGTGGTTGACACCGATAAACGGGACCCCGAGGCCGAAAGCGAGTCCCTTGCCGTGGGAGAGGCCGACAAGTAGCGGCCCGACAAGCCCCGGGCCGTAGGTGGCAGCAACAAGGGATACATCGCCTATGGAGATCCCTGCCTGTTCAAGTATTTCCCTGACCAGGTAAGGGAGCTTACGCAGGTGGTCGCGGGAGGCAACCTCGGGGACGACCCCACCGTAGCGGGAATGTAGCTTTGCCTGGGAGTAGACAAGGTTGGCGGCAAGCTTCGTCTCTTCCTTAAGGACGGCGACGGCGGTCTCATCGCAGGAGGTCTCGATTCCCAGGGTGTAGAAAGGGGTGTTCATAAAAAGCCTCCGCTTTATACCTTAAAGCTTGCTTCTGGGAGGAAAGCGGGAATTCGCCGCAGGCACCATCCACCATTGGCTGGTACAGGGCAAAGGAGCTTTGCCAGCGGTATTGGGTTGCGACGCTGGGTAAAGACAACAATTGCTATGGAGCCTGGCCGGGGAAGTACCCCCTTAACGTCGGAGAAAAGCCCCAGCCAACGTCGGAGATAAATTCCTTGGGGGGTGTAATACTCCGTTTGGTGCTTATTACACCCCCCAGAGCTACGAAAGAAGGCCGTAGCGTCGGGTCTTGTGCCCGACGTTTCCTCCGAGTGTGCGACGTTTCTTGCAATGAGACACAGAGCTACATCAAACTGCAGCATAAGGACCAACTCCGTTGATCTTTAGCTTTTTGCCTTTGAATGTCCAGCAACTTGCTGCGGGGTTCTTTACCGAATGAACTCAGGCTTTAATACGCCGATGTAGGGGAGGTTGCGATAAAGCTCCCCGTAATCCATCCCGTAGCCGACGATAAACTCATCCTGCTCGAGCACAAACCCGGTGTAATCGATATCGACCGGCCTCTCGCGGCGAGCTACCTTGTCAACAAGGGTACAGATCCTGATCGATGCAGGCTTGCGCGCTAAGAAACTGCGCTTTAGGTAGTCGATCGTGTAGCCGGTGTCGATGATATCCTCCACGATCAACACGTCACGGCCTTGGATCGGTCGCTCCAGGTCCTTGATCAGGCGGACCGCCCCTGGGGAGGTTCCATTCCCATAAGAGGCCACACAGATGAAGTCGTACTCGACTTCGGTCGGGATCTGCCGGGATAAGTCGGCAAGAAAAACAAGCGCTCCGTGCAAAACGCAAACCAAAAGCGGTGGACGAGCGCTTAAGTCAAGTGCCAGACCGCCTGCACCGTAGTCGTGCGAGATTCTCTTCCCAAGATCCTTTGTCCGAACCCGGATCGCCTCTTTGCTGAACAGGACCTTTAAGATCCTGTTTTCGAGCACTTCCTTGTTCAATCCTGACTTCCTCCTGGGCTCAATCGCGTACGTGAAAACGCCCCTCCAGCTTCTCCATCCTCTGCGTGATCCCCCCGTACTCGAGGTCGGCGTAGGGAAGCATAGCCGGCCCGGAGAACCCCTGTGCTCGGATGTCGTGTGCCTTCTCCGCGACCCTGTTTCTGATCCAATCCCAATACGGGTGGTCGAACGCGTCGGCCGACTCGGTTAGCCTCCCCTCGTGTACACAAAAGGCAAGACAAGAGACGATTGGTGGGCCGTCGAAGAAGGAGATGCCGGTCCTCGCCTTCACGGGCATCAACGGGCCGGTATGGCTTCCGCGCATAAACCCGGCGACGAGGTGCCCGATCTCGAACGGGGCGAGGACCTCCCCGGTCGCTGGGAAGTTCTTCTGGGTGCGGACGAGCATGATCGGATCGTCCTTGCCCACGTATTTGCCGGCGATGTTGCGCAGCCGTGTGGTGCTGCAGGCAACGGCCTGCTCCCCGTCGGCGCGGGAGCGGATCGTCTCCACCACAAAGCGCCCGTTGTCGCGCAAAAGCGCCGCGAGGTCATAGGCCTCCTCTGGGGTGTTAAGCTCGATCACCCGGTCCCCTTCCGTGTGCGCAACATCCATCACAACGAAAGTGAACCCTTTTCCCACCGCTGGGGAGAGGATCAGGCCAGCGTTGTACATCGGGTCGACGAACGCCAGGTAGAGCGGAAGGTTGTAGGCGCCTGGTTCGGTCTTATCGGCAGCAAACAAGAGGAAAGGCTCGTTTGTCCGCTCCTCGAAGGTCATCTCAGCGACCCCTGGCCCCAACCCGCGCACGTTCCCAGAGAAGGCGTCCTTGAGCAGATCCTGCCCCGCACCGTACAGCCCCTGTTCCCTGGCGACCTTCGTCCCAGCCTGAAATGCCTCCCACGCCAGGCGATGGACCTCTTCTCTCCCCGTCCCCTGCTCGTGGGTAAGGAGGATGGCTATGTCGTCCCCGGTGTGGCCGATGAAGTGATCGAAGATCAGGCCCTTGCCTCCCTCTGCAATGACCTCTTCCACCCTCGCAAGGAGCTCCTTGCTCGGGGTGATGTGCCCGCCGATACTTCCAATGTCGGCCTTAATCGCGGTCAACGTGATCTTCATTCTTCTCGAACCTCCCAGTGAGTGGGTTTGCGTAGCTGAACAGCCAATGCTCTCGCTGACTACATACCGGATTATATTCTCAGCTACACTATAAGTACAACAACAGGGACAAACAAAGGAGTTCCTTCGACCTACCACTCATGCAATAGCAACTTGCTCAATTTTTTAGCGCAGTCAAGACCACTTAGGGGAAGCTTTTCACTTGGTTCTCATCGCCTTTACCAAGATCTTTGCCACCTCTGGGCGGGTGAACTCAGTGGGAAGGTCTTTTCCTTCCCTAAGCAGCGCTCGCACCTTGGTACCAGAGAGGAATAGGTGCTCTTTGTTAGAGTGAGGGCAGGTCTTGCTCGTCGCCATCTGGCCACACTTTTGGCAATAGAAAGCGTGCTCAAACTTCAATGAAACGATGCCGAGCTCCTTAGGGGAAAAGCGCTCGAAGATCTCCTGCGCCGCGTAGGTGCCGTAGTAATCGCCCACGCCGGCGTGATCACGGCCGATGATGATGTGTGTGCAGCCGTAGTTTAACCGGCAGATAGCGTGGAAGATCGCCTCCCGCGGTCCGGCATAGCGCATAGGGGCAGGGAAGGTCCCCAGGAGCACCCGCTCCCGCGGAAAGTAGTTCTCTACTAGCGTGTGGTAGCAGTCCATGCGCACCGCAGCAGGGATATCTCCTTCCTTTGTCGCTCCGATCAGGGGATTTATGAACAGGCCGTCCACCACTTCAAGCGCGCACTTTTGCAGGTACTCGTGAGCACGGTGGATGGGGTTGCGAGTCTGAAAGGCAACGATCGTCTCCCAACCCTTGTCCTGGAACAGCTCTCGCGTCTTTATCGGGTCAAAGTGGTAGTCTGCCGCGATGTTGATCGGAGCGCGGGAAAGAAGACGAATCTCGCCGCCGACCAGGCTCTGCGGTTGGTTGTAGAGTCGAGCCACCCCGGGATGATTCTTATCAGTTGTTCCATAGACGGCTTGGGCTTCACGATCTGTTTCTCGGGCGAAGATATCCTCGACCTTCATCACGCCATAATAGACATCATCCTCCCCTTGCAAGGAGACCCACTGCTCGTGGTCAAGGGCTCTAGCAAGATCACCTTCAATAGGAAGGACGATCGGAATTGGCCAAACTGTACCATCAGGAAGGCGCATCTTCTCAATGACGCTCTGGTAAGCCTCAGAAGTCATGAAACCTTCAAGCGGGCTATAGAGGCCACAGGCGATATTGTCAAGCTCGGACAGGGCAAAAGGAGAAAGGGGTATCGCTGGAAGCTCCTGCACTCTTCTCAGCCACTCGTCTCGTTCTTTTCCCTTTAAGATCAACTGCACCAACGTTTCACCGTGGGGGGCGATCATACTACCTCCCTCCTTGAGGCTTGCGCTGCCTTGGCGCTCCGCCGTGCTGGCGGGATGAGCCCCTGCTGCTCCAGGTGGCGGAGGATCACCTCCGTTGACTCCACCACGGTCTCCTTGTCCGTATGTACGATGATATCAGGGTTTTCTGGTTCCTCATAGGGATCGTTGATACCGGTGAATCCCGTGATCTCTCCGGCGAGGGCTTTCGCGTAAAGACCCTTGGGATCGCGCTCTATCAGCATCTCCAACGAGCAATATGTGTATACCTCAATGAAATTGTGACAGCGAGCGCGGGCGTTTGCACGTGCCTTCCGATAAGGAGAGATAAACGAACATGTCGTGGCTACCCCGTTTTTGGAAAGGAGCTCCGCAACAAATGTAACGCGGCGGATGTTCTCATCCCGATCCTCCTTGGAGAAGCCCAGATCGCGGGTGAGGTCTTGGCGCACCACGTCGCCATCGAGTCGCTGCACGTAGGAAAACCCGCGTCTGCGCAATTCCTCCTCGACGGACTTGGCAAGCGTCGTCTTTCCGGAAGCGGAGAGCCCAGTGAACCAAAGCACGAATCCTTGCTGCATGCTGTCCTCCCTAGTGTGTGGTTTACAGGTAACCGAGGTTACGAAGGCGTTCGCGAAGGAGCTCCACCTCACGAGGCGTGAGAGCAGCGGGTGTTTCGTCGGTCTCGGCCATGATATCTCGCAGCACATATACCACGAACTCGTTGACCGAGCGAAAGCCCGTCCCTTCGATCACCTGACCCAACCGCTCGTAGAGCGGTCGTGGAATCTTAAGCGTTACCCGATCGCTGCTCATACTCTTCTTGTAGTATAACTCACTTCGAAAAGCAAAGCAACCCTTTCATTAGAGTTGACAGGAACCCTCTTAGGCGGTATGATGAATGTACTCTTTTTGGAGTACATAGGAAGGGAGAGGTAGTGTTTGCCTGGTATCTTGCGCCGTTGGCGTTGGCAGCAGAGTATGTGGATTCCACCCTGGGGATGGGGTACGGCACCAGCCTCACACCGATCCTGCTCTTACTCGGTTATTCTCCGCTTCAGGTAGTTCCAGCCATCTTGCTTTCCGAACTTATAACCGGCCTGCTCGCTGCGGGGCTGCACCACGGGGTGGGAAACGTAAGCTTCAGGCGGGGTTCCAAGGACCTCAGGGTTGCCGCCGTCCTTAGTGCAATGAGCGTCGTTGGTGCGTTGGCAGCTGTGTTCCTCGCGGTGAGCTTACCTGCAAGAACGGTCAAACTCTATATCGCGGTGGTTGTACTTGTTATGGGCTTTCTTATCCTCCTAAAAAGGAAAGGGGGGCTCTCTTTCTCCTGGGGGCGGCTTGTGGGGATCGGAGCGGTCGCTTCATTCAACAAAGGGATCTCCGGTGGTGGCTATGGCCCGCTTGTGACCGCCGGCCAGATCGTCTCCGGGGTGGGAGCAAAGAGTGCCATTGGGATTACCAGCCTTGCCGAGGGCCTCACCTGTTTGGTGGGAGTTATAACCTTCCTTGCCCTTAAACCCGGGACCTCGTGGACGCTCGCCCCGCCCCTGCTCTTGGGTGCGGTCCTCTCAGTCCCCTTGGCTGCCTTCACAGTGAAGCGCCTTCCAGAACGAAGCTTCACCCTTGTCATTGGAGTCGTCGTGCTCATCCTGGGCGGCCTGAGTCTGTTCCGCGCCCTTTCTTAAGGATTACACGAGTTTTTCCTGCGAGGAGGAACCGCCCTAGGCCCGGTTTAACTCTAAAGTTCGGCTATGAAGGTGCTTTTCTCGGAAGGTCACGCTGCTTACACATCAGCCCCGAGAGGGATGCGCAACAGGTTGTAGGACGCAAGCAGACAAGATAGAGTAAAGCAACGAAGGTGAGCTAAAATAGAGCGAAGTGCAGACTGGATGAACATAGCGCAGGGAGACCTTGAGCACGCCAAAAACGATGTGAAGGGTGGTTTTCACAACATGAGAGAAAGAGGCAGCCTAAATGCCAGATCTCGCGCCTGTTTCACGTCGCGAACTGATTAAGCGTTTGAGAAGGTTGGGGTTTGACATTACCGGGAGAGTAGAAGATCCTGTTCTTAAGGTACTACAAGTGGTAGGTGCAGGTGAAGATCAAGGGATGATAATCTCAGGTGGTTAGGGTGGGTAAGAAAATAAATAGAATACAAGGAACAAGATTTAGATCAGATCCCAAGGATCACATGAAGAAGACACCTAACATATCTCTGAAAGAAATAGAGAAGTATTCCCGCGAGATTGCAGAGAAATTTCATCCCGAGCAGATCATCTTGTTTGGTTCCCATGCCTACGGTGAAGCGACCCCTGACAGTGACGTGGATCTCCTGGTGGTGATGGAATTTGTTGGCCGCCCGGTGGACAAATCCTATGAGATACGTCGATCCACGAAAAGCCCATTCCCGCTGGATCTCCTGGTGCGGCGTCCCTCTGATTTACATCGACGAATTGAGTTAGGAGACTTCTTTCTCAAGGAGATCATGGAGAGAGGAAAGGTCCTTTTATGAACGAGCTCGTTCGTGAGTGGATAGAAAAAGCAGAAGCAGATATTCGTACCGCCGAGCGGGAAGCTGTGGTGACAGATAGACCCAACTGGGACGCTGTATGTCTCCATGCCCAACAATCTGTGGAGAAGTATCTGAAAGCAATACTCCAGCAAAAACGTATTCCTTTCCACAAAACTCACGATTTATCCTCTCTGGCGGAGCCTCTTCTTCCAACGTATCCTGAGTGGGAAGCTTTGAGTGACTCCCTAAAGAGACTATCACTTTTTGCCGCAGAGCTTCACTATTCGGGTGAAGCAGCCTCCAAACAGGATGCTATGCAAGCAGTTGAGGCCATGCGGCAGTGGTGCTCCCGATTACGAGAACCTTTGGGAATTTCCAAAGGGGCGAAAAAGGACCCCGCAGCAAGCTAAAGGGGCATTGAAAGGCAAAAACCTAAAGGGCTAAGCGGAGTTGGTCCTTATGTTGCAGTTTGATGTAGCGCTGTGTCTCATTGCAAGGAACGTCGCACACAAGGTACGACGCTACAGCCATCTTTTCGTAGCGTCGGAGCTTGTCTCCGACGTTGCAGGGGGCATTCCCAATGTCAAAGGCTCTTCTCCTCGCATGATCCTCAACCAAATTCGCCACAGGCGAATCTCCGCTTTCCTCACCTTAAGCTCACTTAAGGGTATAAAGCGGAGAATTTTTATGAAATAGTGGAACCACCTACACAGAAGGTTGCGATTATCCCACCGTTTGGATGTTGGGCCGCAATCTTTTTGAGAAGATCTTGAACAACGCAGAGGGTTGTTTAGTACAGGCATAAGGGTTAGAGTAAAGCAACGAAGGTGGGCAAAATGGAGCGAAGCGCAGACTGGATGGACACAGCGCAGGGAGACCTTGAGCACGCCAAAAACGACGTGAAAGGTGGTTTTCACAACTGGGCCTGCTTCTCCGCGCAGCAGGCAGCGGAGAAGGCAATCAAGGCGGTCTTCCAGCAGATGGGGGCCGAGGCGTGGGGGCATTCCGTGGCAGACCTCCTCATGGAGCTTGCCAAGCACTATCCCGTTTCCGAAGACCTCATGAACGGCGCGCTGGAGCTTGACAAGGCTTACATTCCCACACGATATCCAAACGCTCATCCGTCCGGCTCTCCCAGAACCCGGTACACTTTGGAGGAGGCAAGGAGGCTTATCTCCTATGCACAAGAGATCATCAAGTTCTGTACGGGTCTTTTATCCAAAGCTGGATAGCACAGAGCTTGTCCGGATTCTCTCTCAGGAGCTCAAGAAGCTTACAGCAAGACTTCCCCTTGTGCGGGTCGTGCTCTTTGGCTCCTACGCCAAGGGTAACTACACCGTGGGAAGCGACGTGGACCTTCTCATCATCTATCAAGGTGATCCCCAACCCAGCAGCGCCTACGCAACGGTAAAGAGTACCTTAAACATTCCTCGCTTGGAACCTCATCTGTACACCAAGAGCGAGTACAGAATACTGAAAGAAACCATCGATCGGATGTCAGCGGGTGGGATCGTCCTTTTTCCTTAAGAAGAATCGAAGGGATACCCAAGTTTAAAAGAACATAACCGGCTATCACCAAACAATCGGGATTTCCAATCATCGAGGAGCAGTACGAAGAGGCTTCTCACGGGAACCAATGTTGCAACGACCAAAGTATTGAAGCCTTAAGCTTTTTCCTTTTCTGCTATTTCCACATTGAGCCTTAATCCTGGCGCTCATGCCCCTCGATCTTGACAAAGGCATCTCTTCGCGCTATAATTCAACTGTTGAATTCGATAGATGAATGCTGGCTTGTTATGGGACAAAAAGAAGATTCAGAGAGATTGCGAGAGCTCGAGGTCCTCGAGGCGCTGGTGGAGAATC
>Ga0209121_10003721_pt1 | contig 14581 bp, 5 predicted proteins | sample Cruoilmetagenom3_FD_187292 | JGI IMG/M metagenome (GOLD analysis project Ga0209121, IMG submission 187292) | Oil polluted marine microbial communities from Coal Oil Point, Santa Barbara, California, USA - Sample 3 (SPAdes) (version 2) | ecosystem: Environmental > Aquatic > Marine > Oil seeps ...
AGACAAAAAGATTTATATTTCAGGAAAAAGTCTCTCCATTTTTCAATATCCACTATATTACCATCAAAATTATGCCCTCTTATAACCAAAAATAGTAGCTTTCTAACTGATAAATAAATTCTTTCCGTTTCAGAGTCGGAATCTTTGAAAATTTATCTAAAATCTATGATAATTCTTTCTTATCTGAGTATTTGGGCCCCTTGTACAATACATTAATTGCACTCTTCTTTATAATTTTTCCGTAAATTTTCTAGCCAGTTTTGAGGCAAATTAATGACATCAAAATTAGCCCTATATTCTCTGGATAAAAAACAGAGCTTATTAATAATCTCCATTTCAAGTAGAGCCGGGAGGATAACTACCTTCTTTTGCTGGATGTGCAGCACGAGGATCAGCAGGAGGGGGATCGAGAAGAGTCTGATATGGTTCTCCTGTTTTTATAGAATGCTGCATACGGTCATAAATATCAAGGATAGTAAACTTTGTTCGGTATTCTCCAAATTTTTTAATGTCTTTTCGTTTTACAATGGGGAATGTTTCCAAAATGTATTCTACAGCATGTCTAGTAGTGGGAAAATTCTTTTTCAGATCAAATAATTCATTCCCAGATTCTTCTTCACTCTTAATCCAATTATTGTTTTGATCGGAGTGTAGGTAGAGATGGAAAAAGGCTGCATCTAGCTCACAACGAAGTAAAAATCGTCGTTCTTCATCCCATTGGAAGGGAGGGTCATTGTACCCACATTCAGATGCGAACTGCTTTAAGTCACATGATGTATAAGTCAATTCTAGAATCCTAGTAAGGATCCATTGGTTAAGTTTTCGAATCATATGCCATTGCATGGGCTTGCCATACACTTCAGGCGGCAAAATAGGAAGTTGCTTTACATAGTGGAAAGCTAAATCTGTGCCACCTATTTTCTGTCTTACAAAATAGTCAAATACAAGAGTATTAAGATTACATAATAAGCAGCAAATGATAGAGACATCATCGACTCCTGTAAGTAAAATGGGCAATTTACCAGATACTGCACAATCGGGGAAAATTGTTGCAATCATAGTTCGTTCATTCGTGACATTACTGATACTCCGAAATCCTAGTAGCCAGTTGCTATTCCAGTTCTTTAAACGAGCATGACTTTCTTCAGTACTTACCCAGTACCATGGTTGTGCAAGATAAAATGGATTATTATATTGAGAAGAATTAGGTGTAGGTAGATGTGTACTTGAACGCCCAGAAACGCCTTCAAAACTTCCGAATCGGTGATTGAAATGGTGGATCATTTTCGCTTCGTAAAGAGGAAGAAATTTTTCTGAGTTCCGCACATAAACATTTCCTTCAAGATTCCAGCCATCTGCTTCAAGTTGCTGTGCTGTGCGGAAGAGGTGTGAATCATTAGCCATATCAAACATACGCATAAATGAAATCCCCCAGGGATTTTCTTTGGGAGGGCGGTCCTTTATAAGAACTGGCACACGGTGGTAAATAGCTTTGGTTAGGACAGCATCCTTTTTACTTCGGAATATTGGACAAGTTCGAGTATTGGGATTGATTAGGGCCAAATCTTCCGCACTTAATGCAAAATGGCGTTCTTGATCTTCCAGGTCACTGACTAATAAAGCGAAAAATACAAAATCCGCACCTTGTTTTGCCGGGTTGTCAGTACCAGTCAGGGTTAAAAGGCAAAATTTCATACGGCTATCTACAGCTGGAAAAAGCTTCTTCCGATTTTCAAAGTCATACAAGCTAATAAGCGAATGTTTAGCCATTAACTCTTGAAAAAAATATTTAGTTGTATCATCAGTAGCAATTCCAGATGGGATAATACATCCTACCTTCCCCGTAGGAGAGATAATCATACGATTCGTTTCTGTAAATATCGAGAAAGTGTTAATATCTCCGCGACCACATAAAGGAAAACAACCCGAGTTTCTTACTAGGTGACTTTCGCCTTCAGCCTGGCGTAAGGCTTCTTGAAATTCACTGTATAAAACCGAATTCTCATCAGCCAGACTTTCGATCATACGTCTTCTACTAGCTGCATTGGAAGCTGCGGTTATATCTGGAGCCTTTTCAGCAAACCATTCTTTTTCTTGTATCTTTATTCTATCCCAAGGAGGATTCCCCAGAACAACCGAAAATCCTCCGCTCCACCCTGTTTCTTCATTTTCAACTGATTCATCAGGAGTTGGGAGGCGAAACACATCAGGAAAAGCAAGATGCCAGTGGAAAAAATGATATTTACCAGCTAAGCGATTTATTTCTGCGACTGTTTCCTTTGGCGCTTGGGGATTTTCTGCTTGAAGTTGTCTAATAATATCCTGTGTAACTGCCTCTGGGGCATCCTTCCTTTTATGCCACACAAAAGCTTCACACCAAGCATCAGCAACTAGCTTTGAGCGCTGATATTGGCCTGATTGGAGCAGTTGGCCAAACTGCTTTTCCTTGGCCTTAACAGCTTCAACTGATGTATCATCCATATTATCAAGTGACTTGTATCGATTGGACAAGCTTCCATATGCAGTATAAGATTCTGCCACCATTGTTGTCCCTATATAAGTTTGACCATCCCGCTCTTTTTGGTTGTATTTTCGTAGTATTGAACAATACTTCTGATCATCTCCTTGAATCGGTTTGAAAGCCTCTTTTGGGATACCATCTGCAATTAGTTTCGGAGTTGTGCCCAAAAGGCTATTCCCACATTGGATTTTATGATCGAGAAAAGATAAAGACTTCCCCGGTTCCAGGGCTTCCATCCATAGAGACACCTTACATAACTCTACAGCCATAGGATTTAAATCTACACCATAAATACAATGTCCTATGACATCACGGAGTGCCGATTTAATCGCTTCTGGTGCCGGTTCTTCATCACCTGTCCTAATGGCAGCAAGTCGCTTTGCAACACGATGAGCAGCAGCTATAAGGAAATGACCACTTCCACAGGCTGGATCACATATTTTGAGATTTAGGATTTCTTTCTCCGGATCAGTTTTTTCTGATGCTTCATTTAAAACAGGATCAAGAGCTGAATCCAAAAGACAATGGACTAAACTGGAAGGTGTATAATAACTTCCAGTAGTTTTCCTTTCATGGCCACCAGCTGTCTTCAGATCAAAAGTGCCGGCATCAATATTTAAATCCGGATGTAATTCCAACAGGGATTCGTAAACACTTCCAAATTCTTCTGAACCGAGGTTTTTATAATCCACAGCTCGGAGTGTACCTTGGTCTGATGTGAATGCCAACGCCCGTATTGCAGCAAGAAAATCCTCATTTGATATATTAGAAACTTCAAGCTCAGGTAAGGCCTTTCCCTTAGAGAATAAAAAACTTCCCAAGGCAGGAAGCCCTAATTCTGAACAACCGATATTTCCCAACTTTTCTGCTACTATCTGAAATCCTTGATATAGGTCAGAGTGTCTGGTCCCCTTGAACTTTTCTGCAATCTTCCTCAATCTTGTGGTTGAATAGTGTTCAGCGTAGAACTCTCGAGCTTCAAGTTTAGACTGAGGATCAAACAACATATCTCTATCCTCAGCAACAAAAAGAAACAACATACGGTAGATAAGCCTTAAAATCTGACGGTAATAGTCTTGTTTATCTAGCTGACCTCTTTTTAATTTCTCCCGAAGAGCCCAATTGAGGGGGTGTTTTAGAAATCCAATACCTAGAGCTCTGATGGCTTCTTCCACCCCATTACTTAGTTGTTCAAGAGCCCTTGTCCCCTGCTCCTGAGCTGTTTGTAACCACTTCTCAAGCCAGAATTCTTCTGGTTTTTCGGCTTCGACACGAGATTGGTGACAAAGGAGCCAGAGGATAACAAAATCTGAATAGACTTCTCCTTCCATCATGGTTTCAAGATCGAATTCAACATAAGCTTGACGTGTAAGACTCAAATTGTCTCTTAGGATGCGTAACTTTATCCCATTTGATAGAAAGGCCCAGAGATAATCATCGGATCGGTTTAAAAGCTCTTGTACAAGACTATGGGGGCTGCTGCGTGCTGCTCCTGCAACCCCAGCTTGCCGTTGATCGAGATCAACTTTGCAGCCAATGAGATGAATCGGAGCCTTTCCCCAGCGGTGGGAAATTGGATAACTTTTATTCTCTATTTCGATAGCTTTGTGGGTTAAAAGACGGCCAAAACCAAGTTCCTGGAATAAAGGTAGTAACCAGCGTTCACGTGTCAAGGTGGTCCCCGGATCGTTTTTAATCAATTTTTCTTGACCTTTTCGAAAAGACTTCCAATAACCCTGCAGCACATTCCAGGAACGGTTTATAACTTCGTTAAGTTTTTCTCCTTCGGAAAGATGGTAATCTTTTGCTTTGAGGCCATCCAGATCACTATCAATTGAGAAAATTCGCTTGAGAAGATCAGGAGGAAGAATGGCTCCTACAGTTTGAATTGAAGTAAATACCTCACGATGTCGTACCTGCATCAGAAACCTCCTCCCAATGGCAAGAATACATATATGCCAATAATGTCAGGCGGAAGCTTCGGTTCGACTTTATAGTGAATCCTGGTCATGCGCGCTGCGGTCCGGACACGGCAATGAGCATCGAGTATTTCTTGGCTAATTTTCTTAGCCTTATCCTCAAAATAATTGTTTAATCCCCAGTATCCTTCAACAACTTCAGTTAAAAATTTCTGGGCAACTTCGGGAACAATATTTGCATCCGGGTTTGCATCTAAGAGTAATTCCAGCTGATCAGCAGGCAGCCAGGTAGGATTTTTGGCTGAGCCTTCAAACCCAAAGATACGGCATTCTTCGGCGAGGAGTTCTTTATCTGAATTTTTCTCAACTGCTTTTATATGGAATCTAAATCGAGTAAGAAGCAGGGTGGTACGTGATGGTACATTTTTTGTGCGGATAGCACCGCTTCTTTTTGCTGCAGCCTGGACCGATTCATCAAGAGCTGAATCAACAACATAATTGGCAAGCCCTTCAACCAGAGGATGCGATTGACTTAGATATATCTGATCCTCATTATCATTAAGATCAAAGCAGGCGGAGAAGCCATCATAGCTATCGATATAGGAACGACTACCAGAAAGAGAGGCTTTTAAGGTATCTTTAAGTGCTCGGGGTGATGAAGAAAAATCCACCTCTAAAGGATCATCTCCTGCAAGGATAGCTTTATGAGCCTGGAAAGCATCCCGAACAAATTGAATAAGGTTTTCCTTAGTACCTTGTGATGCCTGGATTGATTTTAGCTCACGTTCGACTTCTTCAGGTTTGATTGTCTGTTGGGCAAACATAGTGCGTGAACGTTTTTCACGAGCTGCAGATTTTTCCCATTCGTTGTGAATGCTTGCCTTTCTTTCTTTTAGAAAATCCTCAAAAAGTTCCATTTGTTGGTCTATATTCCCGGCTCTTTCTCTTAGGAGAAGCCCTTCAAAAAGTGCTTCTGCTATCTTATCGCTTTTTTCGGGGATGGGAACAGATATACCCAAGTCATTACGAATGCTTTGGTGTTTTCTTAAAAGTACATCGAGTACAATTCCATCGATTTGGTTATCAATTCCATAAAAGGTTATTACACGCACAACTTTCTTTTTCTGACCAAAACGGTCTACACGACCTTCACGCTGTTCATGACGAGTAGGATTCCAAGATAAATCATAATGAAAAACAGCATCAAAATGCTCTTGAAGATTGATTCCTTCGCTGAGGCAGTCTGTACATACAAGCACTCTTTTTTCTGATTCAGCTAGCTGCAAGATGCGTTCTTCCCGCTCTGCCGGAGGCTGAAGACCGGTTACTCCCGCAACTGTGATATTCTTGGAGAGGCTTTTCCTTAATTCCTCAGCTACATATTGCACAGTAGGGATAAATCTACAGAAAACAATCAGCCGAAATCCATCCTCAACCAGATTCTTGATTAGCTTGACACTCTTTTTCAGTTTCTCGTCCGGGCCCCCCTTAAGTGATTCAGCAATTCTTGCCATTTCTCTAAGACGTCTTCTGAGTTTTTGATCATCATCTGTTTCTTTTCCTGGGTCGCTTCCAGGGGCAACATCAGCCCCCTCTACATCCTCAAACTGATCAAGGTCAAGGACTGTTCTTTTTCCAATTTCATCGATATCTTCAAGATTATCAGCTTCGGCAGTGGCTGCACGATTCCGCATAGTTTCAGCAGCAGCGGCAGGGCTGCTTGCCAGAGATCTGAGCAAAGCTAAGGCTGACCACCATCTAACGCGCTGATGAAATTCGTTTGTCTGTTTGTCTTTGACTGTTTCCCGGGCATAATTTAGGGCACGTTCAAAGAATTTTTTGTACTCTGGAGATAGCGAATAAGACTCTTCCTTCCCTTCTCTGTCTGGAAAAGGAGTCTCAGCCCCTAGATAATTCTTAATATCCCCTCGCCTCCGCTGCACTAAAAATTGTGCCAATTGCCTCCGTTTTTGTTGATTATGCTCTCCACTTAAATCCGAAGGCAAATTCTGGAAGTCTTGATTTAAAAATGTAAGAAGCGACCGGAAAGCTTCTTCTTTTCCACTATGTGGTGTGGCAGTCACTAAAACAAGGTGTCGTTCAGGAACTGCAGCAAGTCGCTTTAGCAATTCATGGCGCTGATGGCGGCCACTTCGGGCATGGCTGGCAAAAGCAAAGGTATGAGCCTCATCTACAATTACAAAATTTGGGCAAGCCCGTAGGAAATCATCTCGGTGGCGGTCCGATTTTATATAGTCGGTTGAGACAATCAGGTGATCATAAATATCAAAAACTGACTGATCGAGACGGTGGCGTTTGCGTTCAAGTTTTCGGGCTGTACTGGGAATAAGGACTTCGGAATGAATGTGGAATTTTTCACTTAGTTCGTCACGCCATTGATCTGCTAATTGGGGAGGACAGAGGACTATGGTTTTTTCAATCTCACCGCGATCAAGAAGCTCGCGCGCTATTAGAGCAGCTTCGATGGTCTTCCCAATACCGACGTCATCAGCGATCAGAATGCGGATGGGATCGAGCTTTAGAGCCATCAGAAGCGGTACAAGTTGATAGGGACGCGGCTCAACGGCAATGCGACCAAAGGAGCGAAAAGGTCCGGCGCTGTTTCTAGAGGCAAAACGAACAGCATCACGGAGCAAACGACAGGAGCGATGATCACCGATAAGCGACGGCTCAATATGGGGGAGATTAAATGTTGCTGGGTCTACAGTCTCTAGGGAGGTAAGAATACCCGTAATTTCAGCATTAGTGCCACCTAATGGTTTCAAAATAAGCAGTTTGTCACTTGATTCGGGTTGCACTACCCATTCTCTACCGCGGACTTTGACCAAAGATCCAGTTGCATAGGTCATGACAGTTTCCCAAAAATACTTGGATATTTTTCGATAATGCTAAGCCAATCATCTTGATGATGAAAGCGTATTACTAAAAATCCAGCATTTGTGAGGGCTTCCATCTTTTGTTTATCCCTCTTTTGTAGCTCTGGATAATCATGAGGAGGGCCGTCAATGTAGATTATGGTCCCTTTTTCTTTATAATTAAAATCAGGTTTAGTGCCAAAATTCTCCATGTAGTAATTGGCATGGCTTGGAAGATGCAATTTATTTTCTTCGAGTAGATTCAACCAATTTTTTTCGAGCAGAGAGTCAGTTAAATTCATGAGTCTTTTAAGATGCTCTCCCCGGGATAAATCAGTAGGTGACGCAATTACTTCGGAATCACGAAAAGCCAGGAGGATACCTTTGATTTTTTTTCGATCAAGGAGTTTATGGTCTCGCTGATTGACATAACTCATCAAACAATCATAGCAAGCAGCCTCGCAATCCTCTTTGGCTCTTGGTGCCCGTTTTAAGTCTTCACCAGTATCTGGATTAAAATGACAGATCTCTAATGCCTGGCGGGCCACTGCGCTTATCGATTTAGAATCTTCTAGGAAGTGTCGCAAGATCCCAGCACCCCCCTCTGCAGCCTCAAAGAATAGAATGCGATTCCTGCAATCACGATGGGGCAAGGCTTCGGCGGCAAGTTCATTATCTTCAAGTTGATAGACAACCTGGATTGCATTCTTAAGGGCAGCTTGGAGAGAAGCCATTTCGATTTCACCGAATTTCTCTGTAAGGTCAATGATAAGACAATTCTTGCGGTCTTCTACATAAGGGATCACCTTTTTATTTGATTTTGAATATGGATCATCTTTATCATCCTCGATAGCCTGGGGATTGCGATGCCAATAACCGTTTTCAATATCAAGGATAAAACCAAAGTCTTGTTTGTTTTTCCTGCCCATCCAACCAAGATTTATACGCCAGATAGTTGCAGCATGACCATAAGATATCTCGGCTATTTTTTGGCCGGAATATATAATTTGACCCTTCCTACAGGATGGTTTTCCATGGGCCTCCGCAAAGCGAATACCCGTACGGATTTCGTAGCCCAGGCGTAGACGTTCTTCTTCATCAGAGTTTATACGGTCACGGCGTTTAGTCGAAACGTTCTGGAGGCGAAAGAGCTGTCGGAAAGGAAAAGTTAAAGGCTTCTTGCAAGATTCGCAGAGGTCGGGGCCGTTACCTTGGGTAATGGGATGTATGTATCCACATTCCTCGCACTGTTTCGCTTGACTTGTTGTAAAATCTCGCTCTCCTTCGGATATTGGGAGTATGACTTTGTTTATTATGTAACGCGATCCCTCATGATAAATGAAAGAACGCGGTCCAAATTCTGAAATAGCAACAAAACGAGGGCGAGAGAGGAATTCGTCTTTGCCTTTTTTCCGCATTCTTCCGGGAATAAAAGCTGACAGAGGAAGTCTCGGAAAACTGTAGCCAGGGAGAAAGCCTTCGCTCGCGAAGTATCTATAGCTATAAAAATCGGATTGGATAATGTCTTTACCGTGGGTTAAAAGATCAAGCTGGGATTCTGCTTCAGCACGCATTCGTTTTGCCTTATTCTTGTCTTGGGGACTCCTGGAAGCATCTCCAATTATGGAATGTTGGAGGTCTCGTTGGGCGCATGCTGCTTTGTATAGGTTCCGCCATCTTTCGCATGCGCGATCAAAGCTTTGCATCGTTTGGGAGATTGTTTGATCTACCCAGTCTTCCGTGTACCATTCACTTTGCTTGAGGAGTGGGCTAATGGAAACCAAAACCTTGTTTGCACTTATCTTGGCTCTTTCCTTAAATGAAGGAGAATCGAGGGAATTTTTAATTTCATCTTTGATTGATAATTTAGGTGGATCTCCTGATATATCAAGGATATCACTTAAAGATTTTTTTAGGTCCTGACTTGTTTCGGCTAACCAAATGGCCTGGATATGAGCAGCGATCAAATCTTCGTTTGCAAGGTCGATACGCTGAGGCGTAATAGATCCCATGACCATTTGCTCAGGGCGCTTGAAAAAGAATTGATCATGTGGACTTCCGCCAGAACAGTAAGTGAATACAAGGGCTGGTTGGCCGCTACGGCCAGCCCGGCCACTGCGCTGGGCATAGTTTGCCGGAGTTGGCGGGACATTACGCAGATTAACCATGTTTAACTGGGCTATATCAACTCCCAATTCCATTGTGGGAGAGCAAAATAATATTGGCAGATCAGCATTACGGAATCGATTTTCTCTGTCCTCCCGTATTTCGTACGGTACTTGTGCTGTATGTTCCCTGGCCTCAACCCCCATAAGCTCTCCTGCAATGAAACAGTAAAAGTCAGTAAAAAATTGATTGGAGTTGCCTCCATTTTCAGGAGGAGTGGGCACACGTATTAGATCGTGAAAAGAACGCGTTCCATCCCCTGCCTTCCAAATTATGGCTGATGCGGCTAATTGATAGCCTGGGACATTCCCTTCTTCTTTTACTTTTATGACCTCAGTCACAATTCCTGCAATTTTAAGAGCATAGAGGAGTTCGTGGATAATTTGCTCTTTATCATTCGTATTTAATTTTTCATGGAAATCTGGAAACGTATTTATTCGTCCAATAAATTGACCAAAACCACTTCTGGGGGAAAGGAAAATGTTGCCGCCGGAATCGTAATGCTTCCTAGCACGAGGGAATAAAATTTTTGCATATTCTAATTTTTCGTTATCATCAAGTGCAAGTTGCCCAGTTAATAATTGATTGTTCTGTTGTTGAAGCTGTTCCTGAAACTGAGGATCGAGATAATTAACTTTTATAATCAGTTCACGGCGCATAAAATCCAAAAGGACTTTTAATGTTTTTTTTCTTATTTCAGGCGAAGCAGTTGAGAGGGCAGGGTGAAATTCATCCCATTCTTTTTGGGCATCACATAATTCCGATAGCGATCCATATTCTATTTCAAGTAAACCGCATTGTTCCAAATTAGGAGACGTTACTCGCCAGCCTCTTTTAAGATCACGATAAATGCGATAGCCAAGAACATTGCGAAAGGCTTTTTCTGTATTGATCTTTGCTTGAAATTTTACTTCAGGATCCATAGCATACAAACCAAGTGGCAGGGAAAGGGCACTAAACACTTTTTGGGTTAACTCGTCATGCGAGAAGCCCTTTGAACCGGCATCCTTAACAGCTTTGAATAGAGCGGCTCGTAATATCCCAATTTCAATAAAATCATTGAAATGCCCGGCTTGGAGAGAGGCATCTTGGCGGTTATCAGTAAAACTCAAAAGCTTGCGAGCCTTATCTGGTAATTCCATTAAGGGATCTTTGAGGATACGGATAGAGGATAGCGCTAATACTGTTGTTGCTGTACTCCGGCCTCCAACTCCAACACTTGAGACCTTAGCATAGTCAGTTCTTTGCCTGAAACCATAGGAAATCCCACATTTCAAGCAAAATCTAAATGGAGTGGCTATGTAGACACAGAGAACACCCTCTGATTCGGATTGTGCTTCTGTTCCATCTGTTTTTATACGGCGTAATCGAGGAAGATACTTCCGCCGCTTTGCCATGATCTTGACAGTTCCTCCCGAATCCTCAGTCCAATCATCTGGAACTCGCTCTAAAACTTCTTGTGGATCTTCAGGCCAAGGATTTTCACTATTTAGATAGAGATATCCTGCTTCACTTTGTTGGTCTCTATCGCGATCAGAAGGATCTCGGGCTTCGTATAAGTATTGCCCCTCTTTAGGCTCAAGCCGTCGAACAGAATAATATTCCTGACCACATTCCCTACAAAAAACTAGAGGATACAGCAGTTTATCTCGAGATCCAGGGACATACTGCTGACCCTTAACAGTTATATGACGAGATTTTTCAGGCTCAAGCGAAGCATATACATTATCGCCCCGCGAAATAAACTGATGCAGACGAAATGCAAAAGGCTTAAATCCAGTATTTGGATTAGGATCGCAGTTATAACTGGCTAAAAGTCCCTTTTTGATAACTATTGCGGATTTTTCTTCAGAAATGCCCGTGGCAGTGCTGAGTTTTTTTGCAGCGCCTTCCTCACCTATTAGCGTTTTGGGTTGACTGCGAATTAGGCGTCCAGTTTGATCTTGTGACAAACCAAAAGTATTCTCGATCCAGATAGAGAGTGGATCATTGATAAATTCCGCGTATTGTGTGGGCGGCTTGTGTTCATTATCTGAAACTCTCTCACGTAGATCACTAACGAATTCAGAAGAGCTCAAGTCCTGGGTCGGTGTAGAACGAGTAAGAGTTTCTCCAATCACATTCTCGGGCTTTACCTCATCTCCAAAAATTGTGGTTGCTATTTCTGCGACTTGTTTTTGCTGCTCTTCGAATGTACCTACACCTGCAACAGTTGCTGAGGTTCCAACGCATTGGAGGTTAGACGTTTTAGTGGCTTCGCGAACTCGGCGAACAAGCATTGCCACATCTGCACCTTGCCGTCCCCTATATGTATGAAGTTCATCGAGTACAAGAAAACGGATGTCTTTGGCAGCTTTTACGAGCTTTTTATCCCAGGGGCGCGTGAGTATTAACTCAAGCATCACATAGTTAGTAAGAATGATGTCAGGTGGATTGGCCACAATCTCATTCTTTTCATTAATCGATTCTTGCCCAGTATATCTACAGAATGTAATGGGGCCTTTGTTGTCTGCGTAACCAAGATTTATGAATTTATTCAATTCACCAAGCTGACTATTTGCAAGGGCATTCATCGGGTAAACTATGATAGCTTGAATGCCTTTCCCTGGTCCGTTCCGGAGAACATGGTCAACGATGGGGATAATATAGGCCAGGCTTTTTCCAGAACCAGTACCGGTTGTAAGAACATAGTTAGCATTTGTTTTAGCAATTCGGATTGCATCTTCTTGATGTTTGTGAAGCTTCAGAGATTTCCCAATAGGCTCATGAGGATTATCTTTTCCAACACGAAAGATTTTTGAGCATTGTTTATGCAGAACCCCGTCGGTTGTGAGCTCATCGATAGATTTTCCAGACTGAAATGATGGGTTCAGTTGAATCATAGGGTCCGGCCAGAGCAGACCAGCCTTTAAGCTATCATTAACATAATCCCGAATTTTTTTATCCTTGATCTCGATAAAGCTAGTAATGAAGTTAGCATAGTCAGAAATTAGACGATCCTGCAATTCAAATACATCCATGTGATCCTCCGTATGCGGATTCTTTATAAACAATCATAATCATATATTATTTCACTTAAGTTGCTATGCTTTACATCTCAATTTTATTTTTTCAGCGATTTATTATGTATTCTCCTGTATACGTATTTCTCCAGTTTCAGCCACCCAAAATATTTTAAATGGAACTGCTTTATATAGCCATCCCATGCGAGATGCAAGATTAAGATATGTGGTGAATCCATCCGGCATACCTAAAGCTAATATTACAGAGGACGATTCATTTCTATAGAGCAAGAGATCAAAAATGGCCTCAGAGAACCAATGTCGCGCTTGGGTATGGAGACTTTTTTCAGGGTATCCTTTTACACTAATCCATATTTTCTGTTTAGCTAGGTTAATTGCAATTATGTCTTTCCCTTTAGTGTGCGCTTTTGTATTTGCTGCGCTCTGTATCGAATATCCCTCTAGTACAAGCCATGAAATGAGAGAGGATTGAATATTTCCTTCCCAGTACCAAGGCCTTTTTGATGATTTGATATCAGGTGGAGTTTTTTCTTTTGTAATCGCTAATGAGCCTATTTTACCTATAACTCTATTGGACAATTTATATTTCTTACAAACAATACAGATTGATTTTTTTCTTTCAATTTTATTATTTGATGCAAGATTATTACATATCTGGTTTGCAGTCTGTCGTTGATTAAGGCCCAATTTGAGGGCAAGACAATCATCACAAATTGATCCAATAATTTCATCCAATAATTTTAATATTCTTTCTTTATGAGTCATTATAAGTCCTCACCATATAAAAAAATAAATAGGATTAGATACTAAATCTTTTTTGCATTTCATCATTAATATTTCTGAATAAATCACTCATTCCTTCAATCATTTTTTTTACATCATTTTTACTTGGCTTTGGTTCTTTATCATGTACTAACTTGCCTCTATATTCCCACCATTTGTCTATTAACTCTTTTCCCTCTTTCGAAATAATTTTATTATTTTTTAATTGTTTTACTCGTTCAGAAAAAATATATTTTTTTCTTGGTTTATTTTTTTTATTACTAATAGCGTTACATTTTTCTCTTGTAAATAGCTCTAATTCTCTTCCTGCAATAATTCCTGCCAACTCATAGTCAGAAGTCCAGAAAAGCTCAGCTTTGAACAATGGTTTTTCGTTCTTCAACTTTTCAAGTGAATTATCCGCCATTATCTTTTTTACTGCATTTGCTGTTTGCTCATAAGTATGAATGATTTCATTAAATATAGGATCATTTTGGAAAAAGTCATTATTTATAAGATTAGCTAAAGCCCAAAGAGACATTTCCACATCAGCTATTCTTTCAAACTCGAACTCTTCCTTTAATATTTCCAGTTCATTCAAAAAGTTGATATATATCTCAATTTGATGTTTACCTCTAGTACAAAGAATATTCTCAACAGGAGGACTAATAATTCCATAGTTCCCTGGATCAACAAACCTTAGAATGCAAGATACAATTTCAATATTCTTAACTAAATCATAAAGAAGATCGATTACTTTTTCATCTCGAGGACCTATATCTACAAAAACTCCTTTTAGGCATACAAAATCGTCTTCAGATAATTTCGGCAACTTCCAAAAATTTATAAATCCCCAATCTTTCCTAATTAAATCAAGGTGCCTTAAGGAAAATTCCGCAACTCCTTTCCTAAAAGGTGCAAAGATTTTTTCCAACTTTTTATGATCAATTAATATTCCCCATCTTTTCTCACCAATATCATCAAAATGTCCTAATAACTCCTTAAGATCGAATCTAATATTTGTCATTTTATTCCCTAATAAGTTACCCATTAAATCTATTCTCATTATGCCAGGCAAGGAATTCTTGAGAGGGGTAGTCAATCCTTTTTGAAGGCAGATCGACTCCCTTGCCATGAAAAGTAAAATAGTATTCGCCGTTATGGAATTCCTCCCTAATGCGGCGGCTGACTTCGATGTGGTGCTGCGGAGTTATTGTCATGTATCCTTTATCAAACAGCCTGTGCATATCGCTGCGGAGAAGCAGGCCGTTCTTTACAGCATGCGGTCCGCCATCAGTATAGGATTTGATATGC
>Ga0209121_10003722_pt1 | contig 14581 bp, 16 predicted proteins | sample Cruoilmetagenom3_FD_187292 | JGI IMG/M metagenome (GOLD analysis project Ga0209121, IMG submission 187292) | Oil polluted marine microbial communities from Coal Oil Point, Santa Barbara, California, USA - Sample 3 (SPAdes) (version 2) | ecosystem: Environmental > Aquatic > Marine > Oil seeps ...
CTGATCATAAAGTAACGGATGAATTAGCTGAAGCACCAGCATTACAGCGTGTATCTAAAAAACGTGTTGCTGGAGAAGGATGGCACACTTGGTTAGAACGTAAACCTGTTCTTTTAACTATATATGCTACTGTAGCAATTTTAATTGGAGGTATAGTTCAAATAATTCCAACGATAGTTGTAAAATCTAATATCCCTACAATTAGTAGTGTTAAACCTTACACTCCATTAGAATTAGAAGGTAGAGACCTCTATATTAGAGAAGGATGTGTGGGATGTCACTCACAAATGATACGTCCTTTTAGAAGTGAAGTAGAACGTTACGGAGAATATTCTAAAGCAGGTGAATTCGTTTACGATCATCCATTCCTTTGGGGAAGTAAACGAACAGGACCAGATTTACATCGTATAGGTGGTAAATATTCAGACAACTGGCACTTTAATCATATGTACGATCCTCAGAGTACATCTAGTGGCTCAATTATGCCATCATACAAGTGGTTAATAGTTGGTGCAGGTAGCGAGTTAGATAAATCGGACACTGAAAAGAAAATGGAAGTTATGGTTACATTAGGTGTTCCTTATACAGAAGAAGACATTGCAAACGCACAAGCTTCTATGTTAGAACAAGGAACTAAAATTGAGAAAAACCTATATAGTGATCCAGATTTTGTAGCCTCATATGAAGCAGATAAAGCAGCTGGAGGTGAAGATTTTATAGAAATGCGAAATAGAGAAATAGTTGCTATGATTGCTTATTTACAACGCCTTGGCACTGATATTAAAGTAAAAGATATCATAGACGAAACGGCTCAAAATTGAGAAAATTATGTTAAAATTTGTAAAAAACCATATGGAAAGCATCACAGGTATAGAAATATATCCAATGATATCCCTCCTTATATTCTTTTTCTTCTTTGTTGGACTCTTTTATTGGGTAATTACAGCTAAGAAAGACTATATATCAACTGTTAGTAACATACCATTAGACAACGAAAACGAAACCATATTATGAGACATTTAATTCCATCATACATAAGAGTTCCTCTGGTATTTTTTATCATTGCCGGACTTGTAGAATACTTTGTAGACTCAGGTGATCAACCTGCTTTTATGGAGCAACCTATCATCCTATTATTTTTATTGCTAGTATTATTAGTATTACTTGCTATTGAGGGTATTGTAGGTACAATAGACAATATCCTTTATCAAAGTTTAGATGAAGAAGGTAAAGAGCGCTACATAGCCGCTAAATCTAAGTCACCACAATTCAAAAAGTTGGATTCACTTTATAGAAAGTTAAAAGGTGGTAATAAACCAATTGAAGAAGAAGGTGAGATTATTTTAGACCACAACTATGATGGTATAAAAGAGTTAGATAACAATTTACCACCATGGTGGGTTTATACTTTTTATCTATCAATTATTTTTGCTGTTGTTTATTTAGCTCGTTATCATGTGTTTAATGCAGGTGATCAATTTGTAGAATATGAAATTGAATATGCAGAAGCTAATAAAGCAATAGAAGAATACAAAAAAACAGCTAAAGATTTAGTTGATTTTGATACAGTTGAGTTATTGACTGAAACTGGAGATATCAATGCTGGTAAAAAGATATTTGAAGCAAACTGTGTTGCCTGTCATATGGCAGATGGCGGAGGTGGAATTGGTCCAAATCTAACGGACGAGTACTGGATACTAGGAGGTGGTATTAAAAATGTTTTTAAAACTGTTTCTGAAGGAGGACGTGATGGAAAAGGTATGGTTGCTTGGAAACAAAGTCTTAAGCCTGTTGAGATGGCACAAGTATCTAGTTACTTATTGCAATTTCAAGGTACAACTCCTGCTAATCCAAAAGACGCCGAAGGTGATGTTTGGGTAGACGAAAATGCAACCAATAAAGCTGGAGAAGCTACTGAAGAAACAAACGATGCCCCAAATGAAAACGAATCTACAGAATCAACCGAACCAGTTGAAGAAGTAGTTTCTAACAATTAACCTTTAAGTTATTTTAGAATGGAAACGCCAGAAAATGAAGTTTTTAGAGATTCTATCGCTACAATTAATGAAGACGGAAAGCGAAATTGGATTTTTCCTAAAAAACCTTCTGGCAGGTTATATGAAAAACGAAAATTAGTTAGCTATTTATTATTAACCTTTCTATTTGCTGCGCCATTTATTAAAATTAATGGCAATCAATTTCTAATGTTTAATGTATTAGAAAGACGATTCAATATTTTTGGATTTCCATTTTGGCCACAAGATTTTCACTTATTTGTGATATCTATGATTATTGGCGTTGTATTCATTACACTATTTACAGTTGGTTTCGGACGTATTTTTTGTGGTTGGATTTGTCCTCAAACCATTTTTATGGAAATGGTTTTTAGACGTATTGAATTTTGGATAGATGGAGATCGCAATAAGCAAATAAGATTAGATCGTCAAAAATGGGATGCAGAGAAAATAAGAAAGCGTTTACTAAAATGGTTTATATTTTTAGTTATTTCATTTTTAATTGCCAATGTTTTTTTAGCTTATTTAATAGGAAGTGACAAACTTATAAATTCTATTATAGAAGGACCGTTTCAACATTTAGGCACGCTTATTCCATTACTAATATTCACAGCAGTTTTCTACTTTGTTTTTGCTTGGTTTAGAGAGCAGGTTTGTATTATAGCTTGTCCCTATGGACGTTTACAAGGTGTTCTATTGGATAATAAGTCTATAGTTGTTGCCTACGACCATAAACGAGGAGAAGCAGAAAATGGCAGAAAAAAATTCAGAAAAAATGAAGATCGTGAAGCTTTAGGATATGGTGACTGCATTGATTGTTTGCAATGTGTTAATGTCTGTCCAACTGGAATAGACATTAGAAACGGTACACAACTAGAATGTGTTAATTGTACTGCTTGTATCGATGAATGTGATCATATAATGGATAAAATTAACTTGCCAAAAGGATTAATTCGTTTTGCAAGTGAAGACAATATTGAGAAAAAAGAACCTTTTAAACTTACTGCTCGTATAAAAGGATATATAGCAGTTCTTACAATTTTAATTGGTGTTTTAATTGGGATGCTAGCATTACGTAACGATGTTGAAGCAAGAATTTTGCGATTACCTGGTCAATTATACGAACATAAAGACAATGGCATTATTAGTAATGTTTACACTTTTAAATTAGTAAATAAAACGTCTCAGCTTATTGAGGATTTAAGTTTTAGACTAAGAGGAAAAGAAGGGACTATTAAAATTGTATCTACTTCAGACACTTTTGTTGTAGAACCTCAAGGTATTGCAGAAGGCACCTTATTTATAGAGTTAAAGCAAAGTGATTTATCTGGAGATAAAAATAAATTAATGATTGATGTATTCAGTAAAGGAAAATTTATTGAAAATACTACTGTAACTTTCTTAGGACCTCGCAGTTATAATTAAGTTAGTACTTAAAAACACAAATAGAATAATTCTGAAAACAAATTCAGAATGATAAACTAAAAAACGGAGATTCCTTTTAAGGAAGTGGGACTATGAAAATAAATTGGGGAACAGCTATTGTTATTGCTTTTGTGTGTTTTATATCTTTTATCATGTATTTTGTTATAAGTATGAGTACTAATAAAAAGTATAATCATGATTTGGTTGTAGAGGATTATTATCAACAAGAATTAAAATATCAAAACGATATAAATAAAGAAGAAAACTCAAAATCTCTAACAACTAATATCAGTTGGAAAAAAACTAATGAGGGAATAATCATCAATTTCCCAGAAGAACTAGACTATAACAATATTAAAGGAAAAGTGTTCCTATACAGACCATCTAATAAACAATTAGATTTCGAAACAGCGATTTCATTATCTAACCACAATTTGCTCATACCTGACAAACGTTTGTTAGATGGTCGTTGGAACATTAAAGTTGATTGGAAATATAATAATAATAAAGATTATATGTACAAATCAGATATTGTGTATTAGATGTTAGTTTCAGCTCTCATATTAGGTTTATTAGGTAGCTTGCACTGTGTAGGTATGTGTGGTCCTATTGCCTTTATGTTGCCTGTAGATCGCTCTAATTCATTTAAAAAAGTAAGCCAGATAGCAATTTATCATTTTGGCAGATTACTCGCATATAGCATTATTGGTTTAGTTTTTGGATTAGTTGGTAAAAGCTTATACATCTTTGGAATACAACAACAACTTTCTATTATCATAGGGGTTCTAATGATTATTGTAGTACTGTTACCCTATAAAACTTTTAGTAATTACAATCTTTCTAAACCGCTTTATAAATTAATTTCAAAAGTAAAAACTTCTTTAGGCAAAGCATTAAAAAAGAAAACTGCAGATACTTTTTTAACAATTGGTTTTCTCAATGGCTTTTTACCCTGTGGACTTGTTTACATGGCAGTGTTTGGATCTATAGCAACAGGTAGTTTACTCAATGGAAGTTTATATATGGTTTTATTTGGTATAGGTACTATTCCATTAATGACTTCAGCTATCTATTTAGGTGAATTTTTAAATAGTACAATTAAACAACGTATACAAAAAGCAATACCTGTATTTGTTGTTATCATTGGCGTTTTATTCATTCTTAGAGGATTAGGTTTAGGTATTCCATACATCTCACCTGCACCAATCGTAGAAATGGCATCGAGTGCAATTGAATGTCATTAAAGAACAATAAAAATAATTTTTCGTTGTTGAAAATATCAATAACTTTTTATCATTAATAAATAAATATGTTTTCTAAAGCCTGTGAATACGGAATTAAAGCTACAATTTTCATTGCTACTAATTCTTATGAAGAACGAAGAGTAACCTTAAAAGAAATAGCTAAGGAAATAGATTCTCCTGAAGCTTTTACTGCTAAAATTCTTCAAGAATTGGCAAGACATAATATAATCAACTCAATTAAAGGTGTTAATGGTGGATTTGAAATTAAAAAAAAGCAAATATCTAAAATAAATTTAGCTCAAATTGTTGATGCAATTGATGGAGACAAGGTATATAACCAATGTGGATTAGGTCTGCATAAATGTGATGAAGTTCATCCTTGTCCTGTACATGATCAGTTTAAAGCAATTAGAACTAAATTAAAGAAGATGCTTGAAAACACTAATCTTGAACAACTTGCTCTTGATATAAAATCGGGAGTTTCATTCTTAAAGATTTAGGACAAAAAACGCCAAAGAAATTAATCTTTGGCGCAATAATTTGGTACTAAAACACTAACAAATACCAATAATTATATTTTAAAAGTCATAACTGGTAACGTAGAATGATTAGCTAAATCTTCAGTAATACTACCTTCAAAGAAATGCGCCAAACCTTTTCTACCATGGGTTGCTACAGCAATGACATCTGCACCAATAACATTTGCGAAATTTAATATTCCTTTTTCTATTGAATAATCTGAAACAATATTTACTTTATTTAGATTCCTTAAATCTCCTTCAGCTTTTTTTAAAAATTTTGAAATACACTTATCGATTTCAGAAGAACTTTTAAAGTTTCCGTCTGGAGAATTCACATATACCAAATGCATTTTAACGCCAAGTTTTTCAAAGGCAACTTTTGCATTTAGATAAGGAGCAATTACTTCTTCTGAAAAGTCACTCGCAAAAACGCCATTCTCAAAGTCTAATAAAATTGGATTATGCTTAATTACTAAAACAGGAATGTTAGCATGTCTCACCACTTTTTCTGTGTTAGACCCAACCAATACTTCCTTTACTCCACTCGCACCATGAGAGCCCATTACTATTAAATTTGCATCTAATTCCATAGCAACCTGGTTAACTTCACTAAATACTTTAAAGTGTTTTACTATTGGAGTTACTTTAACCCCTTCTAGATATGGTTTATCAAGAAAGGCTTCAAATTTTTGTTCAGCCAATCTTAGATAAAACACTGCTTCTTCGTTTAACGAGTTACTTGCAGCGGAGACTATAGCGTTAGATAATTCTAACATATGAATTACTATAAGTTCCGAGCCAAATTTAATTGCCAAATTAGCAGCAGTTTCTAAAGCAAATTCTGAATGTTCTGAAAAGTCTATTGGTACTATAATTCGTTTCATTTTTTAATTTTTTATTACTGTTAGTGTCAATTGGAATTCGCCCTGTTTGCTTAAGATTTCGTTAAACTATCATGCTCATTTCAAAACTTCATTTCAAATTGTCATCGAAAACAATTTATTATCAGGCTTTTGTCGTTGTAATAACAAATCAAAAGCCATGCATATATTTCTAATAAAAGGTTTCCCTTTTTCAGCTACGGTAACTTGTTTTCTCTTAAATTCAAGCAAACCGTCTTGTTCAAATTCTTTTAATTTTAATAGAACTTCTGGCAACTCTTCAAATATCATAGTATCGCTAAGCCATGACGTTTTAAAGTTGCACATTAAATTAAGAATGTGTTTTCTTATAATTAAATCTTCTGTATTTAATATATGTCCTCTGTAAACAGGTATTATACCATCTTCAATTAGGTTATAATAATCTTCAATAGATTTTACGTTTTGAGCAAAACCATACCAACTATCGCTAATTGAAGATACGCCTAAGCCAATCATAGCTTGAGTTTTAGACGCCGTGTAACCCATGAAATTTCGGTGTAAGGTTTCACTCTCCATCGCTTTATAAAGTGAATCTGTTTGCAAAGCAAAATGATCCATCCCTATCTCTATATAACCAGCTTTTTCTAACAGATGTTTACCGATTACATATTGTTGGCGCTTAGATTCTCCAGATGGTAAATCATCATCATTAAAACCACGTTGCCCATTTCCTTTTATCCATGGAACATGTGCATAACTATAAAAAGCTATACGATCTGGCATTAAAGTTTCAGTTTTATTAATGGTTTCAATAACATCTGCCTCAGTTTGAAATGGTAAACCAAAAATAATATCGTGACCAACAGATGTATAACCAATCTTTCTAGCCAATTCTGTTACGTTCTTTACATTTTGAAACGGTTGAATACGATGTATTGCTTTTTGAACCTTTAGATTATAATCCTGAACACCGAAACTAACACGTCTAAAACCTAAATCGTATAAGGTTTGTAAATGTAATTCTGTTGTATTATTAGGATGTCCTTCAAAACTAAATTCGTAATTTTCAGCTAACTCAGAATCTTTAAGCAATTCAGAAATTAAAAAATTTAGATTCTCAGGAGAGAAAAAAGTTGGTGTACCACCTCCAAGGTGTAACTCTTTAATCTTAGGTTTTCCTCCTAACAACTTGCAGTATAAACTCCACTCTTTTATTAATGCTTTAATATAAGGTGACTCAACTTCGTGACGTTTAGTGATACGTTTATGACATCCACAAAACGTGCATAAACTTTCACAAAAAGGTAAATGCAAGTACAAACTCAAGCCTTCATCGCTATTACTTTCTTTAAAAGATTGTTGAATAGTTCTTTCCCAATTCTTTAATGAAAACGTATCCATGCCCCAATACGGAACCGTCGGATAGCTTGTATAGCGTGGACCAGCGACGTTATATTTATTTATTAAAGAATGACTCATACCTATTATTTAGAAATCAAAATTAATAGTATGCATCATTAAAAAATATGATTTTTATCATACATATTAAAAATGTTACTTCAGAATCATTCTACCACCCTTGCATGAATGTAATTATCTACTTAACTTTACTAAAATCTTAAAATTTACCATGAAAAGAATAAAGCTTATCACATTATTAGTTTTAGCAATAGGAATTACCTCTTGTAAACAAGATAAAAAAGAAACAAAAACAGAGGGTAATACTACTGTTGAATCTACAGTAATATATGTTGTAAAACCAGAAGCGACTTCAGTTAAATGGACGGCATACAAAACAACCGAAAAAGTGCCTGTAGGTGGTGAATTTGCTACTTTAAATTTTGAAGACAAAAAAGGTAATTCACCTCAGGAAGCTTTAAATAATCTAGAATTCTCAATTCCTATAAGCAGTTTATTTACTAAAGACGACACTAGAGATGCTAAACTAAAAGCATCTTTCTTTGGTGCTATGTTAGACACCGAATTATTAAAAGGAACTATAAAAATTAATGATGACAAATACATAGCATCCATAACGATGAATGGAGTCACTCACGATTTACCATTAATAGTTGATATCACTGACGAAAGACGTGTAAGTATGAAAGGCACAATGGACCTTAAAGATTGGAATGCTCTTAATGCTTTAGAAACATTAAATAAAGTGTGCTTTGATTTGCATACAGGTGCTGATGGTGTAAGTAAAACATGGGAAGATGTTGCCATTGAAGTTAGCACCTTTCTCCGTGAAAAATAGATACGAAAACACAATAGCCTAAATAATATATAATCGAGGATTAATTTTGATAAAAATACTATTTTGGTTGGTTTAGCTTGAAATTATAATGAATTCCTATAAAAAAACAGCATCTATAGATGCTGTTTTAATTTATAAATATGTGAATTTAACCTCTTTCAATTCTTCTGCTATTAACTGCTAACAGAATAGTGTTATCTAGAATAATTTGGAGCTTCCTTAGTAATTGTTACATCGTGTGGATGACTTTCGTTAATACCACTTGCCGTAATTTTCACAAAACGACCAGTCTCTTTTAGCGTCGAGATGTCTTTAGCACCACAGTAACCCATACCAGCTCTTAATCCACCAATAAACTGATGAATACTTTCGTACAACTCACCTTTATATGGTACTCGACCAACAATACCTTCTGGCACTAATTTTTTAATATCGTCTTCTACATCTTGAAAATAACGATCCTTACTCCCTTGCTTCATAGCTTCAACAGAACCCATTCCTCTATACGATTTAAACTTTCTACCCTCGTATATTATTGTTTCACCTGGGCTTTCTTTTGTTCCTGCCAAAAGTGAACCCAGCATTACAGTATCTGCACCTGCTGCAATTGCTTTAGGAATATCACCTGTATAACGAATTCCTCCATCTGCGATAACTGGTACACCTGTTCCTTTAATAGCTGCTGCTACTTCTAACACAGCAGAAAACTGAGGAAAACCTACACCTGCAACAACTCTGGTCGTACAAATAGAACCTGGACCAATTCCAACTTTAACAGCATCTGCACCAGCTTCTACTAGATACTTAGCAGCTTCACCAGTTGCAATATTACCTACAATAACGTCTAATTTTGGAAATTGCTGTTTTATTGCTTTTAATATTGTAATTACACCTGCAGTATGGCCATGAGCTGTATCAATAATTACAGCATCTACTCCTGCTTTTACTAAAGCCTCTGCTCTATCTACAGCATCTCCAGTAACTCCAATTGCTGCAGCTACACGTAGCCTTCCATAAGTATCTTTATTTGCATTTGGTTTTTGTGTTACTTTAGTAATATCTCTAAAAGTTATTAATCCTGAAAGCTTATAATTATCATCTACAATAAGTAATTTTTCAATTTTATTTTGTTGAAGTATTTTTTCAGCATCTTTTAATGACGTCCCAACTGCCGATGTCACCAAATTCTCCGAAGTCATTACTTCAATAATAGGTTTATCGTTTTCATGTACAAAACGCAAATCTCTATTAGTAACTATTCCTTTTAAAGTTCCTTTATCATCAACAATAGGAATACCTCCAATACCATGCTCTCGCATTAAATTCTTAGCATCTGCAACTATAGCATTCATTTGTAAAGTAACAGGGTCTATAATCATTCCGCTTTCTGCACGCTTTACTTTTCGAACTTTATCCGCTTGTTGCTCAATTGTCATGTTTTTGTGCAACACACCAATTCCACCTTCTTGTGCCATAGCAATAGCCATTTTACTTTCCGTAACCGTATCCATAGCAGCCGAAACCACAGGAATGTTAATGGTAATGTTTTTTGTGAATTTTGTTTGAATATTGACTTCGCGTGGAAGAACTTCTGAAAATGCTGGAACTAATAGGACGTCATCGTAAGTGAGACCTTCACCTAAGATTTTGTTTTCGTGTGCTTTCATGGCAATTAAGATATAATTGCGTGCAAATATACATCATATAAATTAATAGGACAATTGCTATTCTTGGTTATTTATTGAAAATGCACCAATATTATGCATAATAGAATTTGAAACGTTATAACTCGCCAAGTTTAGATTATATCTTTTTTTCTTGTTTAAAAAAAACAAAAAAACTAGACTGCATATAATTTTGGAAACAATTACATTCACCCTTAGGATAATTGTAATCGTATAGTCTAAAATATTACGCTCCACTCACCTATTGTTTTAACCAAAGTTTTATGAGGTCGATTTGCCAACGCTTCATCTGAGTGAAAACTCAGAATACAATACTAATATCTAACATCCATTGTAAAACCAAGTCCCATACCTCTGAGTATTTTTTTCATTTTTGCTTCTTTTGAACTACGTTGGTAAGTACCACTTGTTAACAAGCCTACAGAAATTATCAAAGCTTCTGTTGGTTTTACTTCACCTTCACTATCAACCCATTCTAGTGTTGCTATTACATCATCGGTAAGTACAATATCATAATCTTGTAAATCAGTTGAAATCATACCTGTTTGTTTAGGGTCAACAGATATTAAAATATTATTCTTCATAATATTTTCAGTAGGTTTACCATTTTCTATTTTGTACATATTTAATCTAAAAATCGCTTTTGCACTAAACCTATTATATGATATATGGAAATTAAAAGATTCAACAATTCTTGGATGTCGTCCTACGTTCATTCGTATACCCATCTCCTTTCCTAATTGTTCATAATAAAAAACATGGCCAATAAAGGTTGATTCTGTTTTATTACCCAAAACTTTTCTCTTCCACTTTTTGGCATTTATTACGATTTCCTTTAATTCAGATATTTCCTCCTCTAAATTTATAAGAATTTTATTTTTCTTGATTAGAAGGTTTTTAACTAAGAGCGTTTTTGCCTTATAACCTATCATTGAAATTCTGAGGGTATCATTTTTATTGGAATCAGAAATTTTAAATTCAAATAAACCATTCTTATCGCTAACAGTACCAATTGCTTTGTTCAATATTCCAATATTTACATAGTCAAGTTTTTCTTTCGTTTTCGAATCCTGAACTATGCCGGAAATAATAAGTTTTTTTTGTTTTTCAGTACTATATTTATAAGTTACATCTGTAATATCTTCATTTTCCAAAAGTTGACTATAAAACTTATCAAATCCATTGTCATATTTCAAATGCTTTTTATAAAACAACACAGTACTCTCCATAATTTCGTCATAAATTTTAATTTGCTCGATATTAGTTTATAGTGTCCAAGCGATGCTGCCAAAGTCTTCATGTTTACTATTCAAAAAACGAAGATATCGTTTTGGGGAATTAACCTTTTTAAAGTAATGATATTCTCCTGTCGGTATAAATTCATCTAACCTATCTCCTGCTTCGATATGGAAAAAAGCTGCGGTTATTTTTTCAGGGTTTATAACATTTGCATCATATATTATCGAGAGAAAATCATCATCTTCATCCGTATCTCCGTAATAAAAAGTATCAGAGCCGTCTAGAGAGACCATGGCTTTAAATTCAGGATGATTATCTAGCATCATAACAGCACTCATGCCTCCCCAACTTAATCCAAGAATACCAATATTATTGAAATCAATATTAAGTTCATTTTTCGCTTTTAATGTCTTAAGGGCAAATTCTGCATCATATACCTGTTCCATAGTATTGGCTAAACTGTTTGTCATATCACCAGGATACATACCTATTGAAGAAATCGATACTACTACAAATCCATTTTCAGCTAAGCGTTCTAATAAACGATAGTTTTCCCAACCCATACCATTATAACCAGCCATGTATATCACTAATGGAAATTTCCTAGTAGCAGGTTCTATATTTTCAAAGCTACTGGTTTTGACTTTTAGTAAATGTTTTCCATCTTTAGCATCGACTCCAAAACCTGCAGCCAAATAGAGTATTAATTCATCAGAATATCCTGTGTAATCATTCTCATCTTGATATTTATTTGCTCTTTCTTCGTGTAGTCTATATAAATCTTCAAAGAGTAATTTCGTTCCTCTGTTTTCATTAGAAGGATACCAAATATCCAAGTCCAATGGCCGATAATGAAGTTTATCCGTTTTAACAGTATTTGGTTTGTAGACTCTTGATGAATCTACTAATTGTAATGTTTTAAAGCCAGCTTTATAATTAGATGTTTTTTGAGAATACACTTTGGGCAATGTTAAAAAAACAAATAAAACGATAAATAATTTACTTCTCATTTTACAAATATTAAGTATTCAAATAAACAAGAGAGATAATGTTTTGTTAAATAGAGATAATGTTTTGTTAATTGGTTTTGATAAAAAAACCCAACCCATTCCATACATATTCCACTACTTTCCTATCGTCGCTTCGTAAAAAAAGTGTTCCATTAACTGAGTAGAGAAACATTTTAAAAGTAAAAAATAAAGATAAGTAATATTTAAGATGCGCTTTTAACCAAAGCCAACAAGTACATTATAAAACAGAAGTTAATGACTCAGTATACTTTGCTTTATTTGTGAAACGTTGAGAGCTAATTTATTGTTTCACAACATACTCTTAGTTTTTCTAAAGCAAAGACATATCTATCTTTAGCATCTGAAATATTGCCTTCGAAACGGATAGCTTTAGGTAATACTAATCCGTATAAAAATTTCCCTTTAGCCATTCTTTCGATCTGTTTTAAACTTTTGGCATCTATATTTTTATATATACTTTCAACCCAAACATATTGCTCATTATAAAGAAGTTTTTTATCCCATTCAATAGCATCTTCAGCCTTTAAAACAGTGTTAGAAGTGAATATTTTTTTTTAAATCTTTAAATGTTCCATTAAAAACAACTTCACCTCCTTTACTCGCATAAATTTCAACTTGTCGTCTAACTAGAATAGTAAAAGGAAAAACTTTAGCCAATCTTAACTTACGAGAAATATAATAAGCCATTGAAGGCCATACTACCTCATGCCCTCTTTGTTTAATCTGTAGATCAAACCATTTATAGAAATCTCTCCGTTGCTTAATATTCACATATTCTTGAGGCAAATTATTATTGAGATTATAAATATTAGCATATTGCCAAGTATCTGTATTTTGCCTTCTATCTGAAGACAGCCAATCGCTTAATAATAATACTTTATTTTGAGTTGCTTTTTGATACGCTTTTAAGGATTTCCATTCTTTAGCTTGAATGAAAGTTGAAAATAAAAGGCATAATACAAAGGTGGTAATTCTCATTATTTGGGCAAATCCGCACTTTATGCTCTAGAAAGTTTATTCAAGCGTTTTATTTCGCATCAATTGAATCAATATAATTAATGTAGATGCTACGAAAGTTAGCGTCATTAACGTGCCAGATATCATAACAATATACTTCATCCATAAATAACCTTTCCAGAGTAAATAGATTCCACCAAAAGTAAATATAATTGATATAAATGGCTCAATTAATAGGACTAATTTCAATCTTAAATTTAGGCGTGTTGTAATTAAAACTAATCCAGTTAAAAAGAAAATAATTGACATGGATAATATATGACCATGTACTAAAGTAAGCATTGCTTTCTCACTTTTTTGAAATTTCATCACTGTAGCATCTTCATCATTTTCATTACCTAAATATTGTTCTTCAATGCCACTAGGACTTGTAGAAGATGTTTCGCTAACAAACAATAAACCTGTATAAAAGCCAATGCTTAAAACAATAATAAAAGCTGCAATAAGTAGTCGTAGCTCTTTTGGAAATGTCTCAATAAGTCCGTTTAGTTTCATTATAGAATACTTTTTTCGTTAAGTATTTTTAAAGACTTCATGAGGTTATTCATTGCTTTGGTCATAGATCTAACAGAGATTGTTGCTCCTGAAATAGCATCAATATTATCTCCATAACGAAACTCATCATTTTTACTCTTGCCTACGAATTGTTTTAACCATCGTTTGCTTCCTATCTCACCTCCATAATCTTCACGATAAATCAATATCTTAGTTTTTAAGATGACTAAGTCTGTATCTAAAAGCACCAAATAATCAAATTGATCTGTTTTACTTGGTGCTTTAGATACATAGGCATAACCTATAAGGGTTGAGTCCTTTTTTATTTCAAATAAATTATCAGAACCAAATGCAGCAGGTAAATCTTTAGCGTCATCCGAAGCTATATTTTTAGCTTTAACAGAAAAGGTTTCAATTTTGTATGTTTTCTTTATTTCAGCATCTACCTTTTTTTGGATTTTTTTAGGCAATCCAAAATAAAGGATAGATAATGCTAAAATGATAATACTTTTAAATTTCATATTGTAAAATTGTTGGATTATTTTTTGGTGTTAATTCAAAATTAGAACCAAACTCCAAGACCAATGTTTAATTGGTTTGGTTTATCTGTACCTGTAGCATCTCCAAATAATTGATAATCTGCTTTCACCACAGCGCCTGGTGCTAATTTATAGCTAAGACCAAAAGTCCATTCGTCTCTATCGTAAGCATCATTTTTCACCAACCCACCATCAACAGAAGCATGAGTATCATAGTCTGAATAACGCGCAAAAGCAAATAACTGCTGTT
>Ga0209121_10003723_pt1 | contig 14580 bp, 13 predicted proteins | sample Cruoilmetagenom3_FD_187292 | JGI IMG/M metagenome (GOLD analysis project Ga0209121, IMG submission 187292) | Oil polluted marine microbial communities from Coal Oil Point, Santa Barbara, California, USA - Sample 3 (SPAdes) (version 2) | ecosystem: Environmental > Aquatic > Marine > Oil seeps ...
GTTCACCATATCTTCGCTCGCATCGCTAGCCGTTACGACCTGGCTAACAAGGTACTCTCTTGGGGACAGGATCTGGGCTGGCGGAAAAGAGCGGTTCGTCTCGCCCTTCCACCTCCCCAAGGCAGGGTTCTCGATCTAGGCACCGGCACGGGAGAGATGGCCCTGCTTCTGGCCCAAGAGGGCTCTTACCGAGTCACGGCCTTGGATTTCTCCCCGCCCATGTTGGAGTTGGGGCGCCGAAAGGCTAAGGCTAGCGGCCTCTTTATCGACTTCCTGATAGGAGATGCCTTATCGCTGCCTTTTCCAGATCATCCCTTCGACCGCCTCATCTCCGCTTTCGTCCTGCGCAACCTAAAGAGCATCCCCCAAGGCCTAGCCGAGATGTGCCGCGTTATAAGGCCAGGAGGGTATGTCATCTCCCTGGAACTCTTCAAACCTCAAGGCAGGGCCATCCGCCCCCTCTACGATCTCTATCTTAATCGCCTGGCACCCCTCTTAGGTCAACTCATCACTGGTAACGGTGAGGCTTATCGGTACTTGCCTCTCTCCATCGAGAGGTTCTTAACTCCCCAAAAACTGGCCCAGGCTATGGAGAGAGCCGGCCTGGTGGAGGTGGAATATCTCCTCTCCACCCGGGGCATAGCCGCCATTCATAGGGGACGCAAACCCTAGCCGGTTCTGTCTTTTCTTGTTGGACATGCTATAGTCAAGTGCGGTAAAAGGAGGTGGAAAAGCACGGCGGCGAAGGGGATGAGCCGTTCCGATGCCTGGCAGAACTCCGCCATCCCCTTATCGCTCATCATACCCGTAGTAATAGGACTCAGTTCCGCCAGGACCACGGCATAATCCACCCCGCTCTCTTCCAGCATCTCCACTACCGCCCCAGGGGTAGCCATCCGTTCGACATATTCCTCTATATCCTCGCCGATGACCGACTCCAGATAACCTCTAGCCCCAGGCTGATAGGTCTCGTATTTTAGGGGATGCAGGTGAAAATCTATGACCAGCATATGAGTCTCCTATCTATACGATGATCTTGATCCTCGATAGATAGTAGCCGCTCCAAGAAGCGGCCAAACTATCGCCAATCCCACTTGATCGGTGCGTAGCGCGTCCCATGAGCCACGATCTAGGTATGGGGACTCCTATTAGAGATAGCGCTCCGTTCGCCGAAAGGCTACCCTCGAACCCGCCAATAAGCACGCGGCAAGCAGGAGCAAAACTATTCGGTTCTCCAGAAACGTTGCGGAGCCTGGATAGTACGTGGTCTTGAAGAGAAACAGGTATCCAAACCAGCCCTGATCTCCATATTTGCGCAGGAGTTGGTTCAAAAGCCAGTAACCACCAGCGAGCATAGCCCCGATATTGGCATTATTACTCGCGAGACTCAACAGATAGGAAAGGCTTGTAGAGAAAATCATCGGTGGCAGGGCAACCAATAACAGGTACGAGACAGGAAATGGCAGGTACCAGAGATGCCAGATGAGGGCCAGACCACCAACCAGGCCGACATTGACTCCCAGGACCATCAGGAATCGGCGTAAGTAGAGCCGGAAAGGCGATGTGGTGGAGATGAGTACAAATTCGAGGGCTCCATAGTCCTGATCCACCGCCAGGAGATGGGATGTCGTCACCAGGAGTGCCAGCGATGCCAGATCCTCGAAGAAGACAATGGCTGTCCCTCCCTTGTGAGGCGGTCCGAGGATGAGAACGAGAGAGATGAACCCCAGGAGTGCAAGAGCCATCCCCATGACCGATGGCCGAATGATGCGGAATTCATAGCCCAATAGCGCGATCGATGCCACGGACGAAGGTCGTGGCAAGCGCTGCAGCCGTTCGGGAAGTCGGGTGCCTCTCATGCTGGTCTCTGCGGGGGCGGTTCCGCGCTCATCCATACGCGTGTCTCCCTGCGCAATAGAATGTAGAGAAGCACCCCGCTGAGAAGAACCAAGATGCCGATATTGAGGGCCACATCGCTGCTACTCACGTTCGGAAGGCTGCCAATCTTGGTACAGAACAACCCCATATAGACTGTGGCACCACTGAAGTTGAGTATCTCCCGGATAGGCGGCCGCGGAATCCAATAGTGAAAGGAATCGAGGTACCATGCCACAAGATATGGAATGTAAAACAAACGCACGTCCCCAGCCAGCGTCGCGACGGTCAATGCTAGAGTGGAGACGAAAAGCATCGAAGGCAGATAGATAGTTGCGAATGCCAGGAAGAAAGGCCCGGGCTCGGCGAGGGTGTTACCGATGTACCATTGCACGAGCGGTGCACCGACAAAAAGTGGGCAAACCGCTAGACATAGACTGAGGAAACTGGCAGCCCACTTGCCCAGGGTGTATGCCCTGGGGAATACGCCTTTGGCGTGCAATAACTCATCCGTTTGGAGAGTCCGATCTCGCAAGATGCGATCAGCGATGAGGAAAACTGCCAGGCCATTCATCAAGGTCGTCGCCGCGGAAAAGGACTGACCGGCGACCCACCAGCTCGACTGGAAGCGCGGACGGTCCTCGGGAGAGCCGTAGTTCAGCGGTGAAGCCACAAACAGCGCGAAGGCGTTCACGAGCAGTACGACAATCCAGAAACCTGCGCTGCGCCAGCGCATCTTCAACTCGTACCAGACGACACCCCAGAAGCGTCGCGTATCACTCATTGGAGCCCTCCCCAGTGGACCCCTTCGACCCGTAATATAGGTATGCATCTTCCAGCGTAGCCGCAATCGGCTGGGCGCCGGCGGGCGGTTCGTCGGCCAGAAGCCGGAGAGCCAACCCATCTTCTTGCCGAGCTATCCCAATAACCTGATAACGCCTTTCCATCTCAGAGAGTGCTGTCTCAGGCACCGTCATAACCCAAACCTTACCCGCAATACCCTCTATCAGGTGTTGCGGTGAGGAGTGGATCACCACTTGTCCATTGTGAATGATCGCCATATCTCGACAGATGGCTTCGACATCACCGACGATATGCGTTGAAAGTATGACGAGACGATCGCCACTGAGCTCTGAGAGCAGACCACGGAAGCGGGCCCTTTGCTCAGGGTCAAGACCGGCAGTGGGTTCATCAAGGATGAGCAGTTGGGGATCGTGGAGAAGCGCCTGTGCGATCCCTACCCGCTGCCGCATCCCGTGAGAGAAGGTGCCCAACTTTCGGTTGGCGACCTCCAGAAGGTGCACAAGAGATAGGGCTCTCTCTATGCGCTGGCGACGCGTAGCGCCATCTCGGATACTGTGCAAGATGGCTAGATAGTCTAGGAACTCCCAGGCAGTGAGGTTGAGATAGAGGCCGAACTGCTCGGGGAGATAGCCGAGCATTCCACGGATGGCGGCTTGCTCGGTGTGAATGTCATGCCCATTGATCGTCGCGGTGCCTTCAGTGGGCACTAACAGGGTGGCCAGAATCCGCATCAGTGTGGTCTTGCCAGCACCGTTGGGCCCTAACAGCCCGAAAGGGCTTGTCCTGATCTCCAGATCGATCTTCTGGATGCCGACAATATCCGGTGCATAGATCTTGGTCAACCCTTTGGTTGTGACCTGAACTAGATCTTTCACACGAGTGGCTTTCTGCATCTGTCCTCGTCTCCCTGCCATTCTGATGAGCCGCGGTCGATCTTTTATGTACAGAGCGTGCTAAGTATCTTCTCCCTATAGCTCGGTGTTGACAGTGCAACTTTAAACGTAGGCTATCATATAAAAAGAAGGGTTGTCAATAGTGGGTAAGCAGCCGTGTTCACCGTTTCGGCCTTTGTGTAAATGCCAAAAGGGGATACAATAAAGGGCATGGTGGGGAAGCCAATGGTGAGACCTATAGTTTTAGCCTCCAGTTCGCCCCGGCGAAGGGAACTCTTCGCCCTCTTGGGCCTGCCTTTCCAGGCGGTTGATCCCCAAGTAGATGAGGCCCCCTTGGAGGGGGAGAACCCGAAGAGCACCGCTTTACGTCTGGCCTTCGCCAAGGCTCAAGAAGCGGCTATGAGCCACCCAGAGGCTATCATCGTGGCCGCCGACACCCTGGTCATACTGGGGGATAAGATCCTGGGAAAGCCCGGAGATGGAGACGAAGCGCTCGCCATCTTAGAGGCGCTGAGGGGAAAGAAACACCGGGTTATCAGCGGCGTGATAGTTCTCGATGCCGCCACGGGAGAGAAAAGAGAGGAAGTGGCCGATACCCAGGTATGGATGAGGGACTATTCCGAGAAGGAGATAGCGCGCTATATAGGGCGAGGGGAGCCTTTCGATAAGGCAGGGGGTTACGCCATACAAGACAACGAGTTTCGACCGGTGGCTAGAGTGAAGGGCTGCTACGCCAACGTCATGGGACTGCCGTTGTGCCACCTCTACAAAGCCCTAAAGAGGGTGGGGGTAAACCCACCCGCCACCCCCCTCGAAGCCTGCATGGGTTTCACAGGCCACGAGTGTATGGTAACCCGGCGGATACTAGGCTATCCCGGGAGGTGATTCTACTAACCCTCCTCTGGTGGCGGACAAATATCAGGGTGTATTGATAGAGATCGTAAACCCTAGAATTTGCCGACTCACTGTGCAATATTATCTCAATCATTAAAGAGGAAAGCCCTTCCGTCCTCATTCGGAAGGGGCTGCTCTTACCGGGATGGCCTCGTGGTGGCCAAGTCATCGTTATGGCGCGGCCACACCGTCACACTCCTTCTCCCACTCCGCCATTAGATGGTAACCACTGTGCAAGTCTGATAGTGAATAATGTATTGCGAAAAAAGAGGTTCTCCGATGGGCGAATTGGGGGAAATCTTCGATTTGCCTTTCCTCCAATGTATCTAACCGAGCCCAAAGCGACGCGAGGATTTGTGGCCTAAATGCGCAGAGTTCCGGATCTCGCTATCCTCATTTACGAATAGCCATCGGTTGTCCTCTACATTCACTTGCTTCACCAACTTCTCAATTGAGAAGCAAAAAACTCGCCTGCTTAGCCCACTATTCTTGACTTCTCAGTCACGTCGTTTTCATCTTGTTCCACCATTTTGGGAACCTCGAGTATGGTTATATTTCTTTTCCTTAATTCTTCCATGAATTTCTCGTAGAGGGTTCCTCTTATACAATCCTCGGGAGCCACTATGCCCTTATCTTTTATCTCCCCTGTTAATAGAAGTCTTGCAGCTATCGCCACCGGGAATCCGGTAACCCTCGCCATAGAGGGAATACCAACCTCTGTATCCGCTTCATCCCACATGTAGTAATCGATTCTCATCTTTTTGCCGTCTTTCTTTCCTGTGATCGTATTCCACATAACACACACATCAGTTTCACCCTCGAGTGGGTGAAGTTTAGGTGTTAAGATAGACAACAAGAAATCTCGAGGTGCTATCTTCATACCTTCGAATTCCACTGCCGTGAGATCAAGCAACCCGCACTCCTTCAAGGTCTGTATTCCCTGCCAATGACCAGGCCACCGGATAGTTTTTTCAGCAAACTCATTAAGCTGCGGTCTTGTGTAAATAAAACTGGGCATACCGGGTGTAATAGCGCACTCTAACTCCTCATCCTTACCAAATTTCGTGAATCTAAAGCTTTCACGATCACTCATCGCATCTACTTCCACAACCCTACCGTTCTTTACGACTTCGACCTTGACCATATACTCCCTCAAAACATGTTCGAATGCCCAGGTGATCATGTATCTTAGCGGATGCCTCTGGGCAGCTTCCTTTGAGGGAATACCCCCAACTCTTGCAATCGCCCTCTCAGCCTTGTCCATTTTCCTGATCCCCTCGCCAAGCGTGATGTTACTTAAACCGGGTGCAAAACCCATCCCATCAACAAATGTCACGCCATTATCTATCGCTTTCTTATGAAGCCATTCTCCATACTCCTCAAGTGTCATGCCCTTGGGCACTTGTAACCCCTCGGTCTCATAAGGGTCTGGTCTCCTGTGATACTCTTCGAGCATGTCAACAATGTTCAGTCTAGCTTCAATTGCGCTCTCAACAACTCTATAACTTGTCCTTCTATCAGGTAGGGCAATCGCACCAACATCGTATTGCTTCATCAACCCTACCGTGTCCTCCCTGTCGTTCACATCAAGGACATAAGGTATCACCTTGCTACTACCTATCCATTTTCTTGTCTGCCCCAGGGCATCCTTTCGCCTACCCACAATTCCTACCGCTTCAACCTCGTTATCTTTGGCCAAATCCCATGCAACTGCGGAACCAATCTTCCCTGAACCTCCAAAGACCAGAACTTTCATTCTCTTTCCTTCCTCTTAATTCTCCTTTTCCCCAAGGCGGGGGTCGGAATTCCATAATACCCACATCTTGTAGATAGACAGCAAACTCTGCCCTCCCTGCGGTGGGCAGCTATTCTAATCCAAAGAGAATACGCTGGCAACCAGCGCACCATTTGGAGCCCTATTACCCAGCCTTAGAGTCCTCCTGCGCCCTCTAGAGGCTCTTTCGCTTCCTCGCCCTGGGCACTCTTTTAGCCCTGGCTCCCGAGATACTATGACTCCTCGAAGAGAGGCACGATCTTGAACTGAGTTACGTCCACCAGCCCCTTGTCCGTTAGTTTGAGTTCGGGGATGACAGGAAGGGCCAAGAACGACATGGCCATGAAGGGGTTATCCGCCTGGCAACCCAGACCCTGGGCCGCAGCCTCTAATTCGTCCAGTTCGGCCCTCGTCTCCTCGATCGACTTGTCAGACATAAGCCCGGCGATAGGCAAAGAGAGGGTGGCTAGCACCTCGCCGTCAGCCGCTACGACTAACCCCCCGCGCATCTTCACGATCTCCACCGCCGCCTTGAGCATATCAGCATCGTTGGTCCCTACCACTATGATATTGTGGGAGTCGTGAGCCACGGAGGAGGCCAAAGCCCCTCGCTTGAGGCCGAACCCCTTGACAAAGCCCAACCCTATGTTCCCCGAGGCTTGATGCCTTTCGATGACCGCTAACTTGAGGATGTCTCGCCCCACATCGGCCACCGCCAAGCTATCCTCTATCTTCATCTCCTCTACTAACCTCTGAGTCACCACTTGCTGAGGTGTCAGCCCGATTACCTTAGCCCGCTTGCCCTCCGCCTTTATCTGGAAATCCTCTGGATATATCCGGGCCACATTGATGGAACTCCGCAAGGGCACCTCCCGAGGGGTAAAGACCCCGGGCATAAGTTCTCCATCTTGGGCTACCAGTTGTCCGCCCCGGAAAACCTTCTTGATGTTTAGATTTTGGAAGTTGTCGAAGACCACCAGATCAGCCCTGTAGCCAGGGGAGACGGCTCCCCGATCGTTCAAACCGAAGTACCGAGCGGTGTTTATGGTGGCTAACTGAATGGTGAGGAGGGGGTCAAGTCCCAAACCGACCGCCTTCCGGATTATATGATCGATATGTCCCTCATCCAAAAGGTCCGCGGGGAGGAGGTCATCGCTCACAAACATGAATTGCCTAGCGTTTTCCGGCCTCACTAAGGGGAGCAGGGCCTCCAAATTCCTGGCCACACTCCCCTCCCGGATCATGATATACATCCCCAGGCGTAATTTCTCCCGCGCCTCCTCCAGGGTGGTGCATTCGTGATCGGAGGAGATACCAGCCGCCACATAGGCGTTCAGATCTCGACCGGTGAGGCGCGGAGCGTGTCCGTCTATACGACTATGTCGAGCGATCCTTATCTTCTCCAAGACATCCGGCTCCCTCTCTAACACGCCGGGGTAGTTCATCATCTCCGCCACCCCCAAAACCCATTCATCGCTCAAGAGAGGCCCTATATCATAGGCTGTGAGGTGAGATCCCGCCGTCTCCATCTCCGTAGAGGGAACACAGGAGGGCACCATCACATAAACGCTTAGGGGGTTATACTTGCTCGATTCCAGCATATATCTTATGCCGTCGAGGCCCATAACGTTGGCGATCTCATGGGGGTCGATGACCACCGTAGTGGTTCCATGGGGCACCACCGCCCTGGCGAACTCGGGGACGCGGACCATGGCGCTCTCGATGTGTACATGGCCGTCGATGAGGCCCGGAGAGAGGTAATCGCCCTCCAGGTCTATCACCTCCCGGGCCTCGTAAGCCCCCAGGCCCACAACCCGATCACCAAAGAGGGCCACATCAGCCTCATGGATCTCCCCAGAGAGGACGTTCACTAGTTGGGCGTTCCTGAGAAGCAAGTCCGCCTTCTCCTCGCCGCGCCCCACCCTGATCAGTTGGTCGAGTTCCATTTTCGCCTCCTTCGCCTTTGAAGAATAAGCCCCACCACCAGAGGAGGGGCGCTTTGAAACCTACAGATACCTCGATTTCAGAGTGGCAAGTGGTTGATGATCCGCTGGTAGATATCACTAAGCCAGCCGCCGAAATAGAGGAGCATGAATAATAAAGCCAGGCCTACCGCTGCCAGGAGCAAGGCGTATTCCGTCTGTCCCTGTGCCGTTCTTCTCCTACCCTGCTGAGTATCGAGCCCCCTAGTTTAACCGATCGAATTCGTATGGGGTTGGGCAATTATAAGAGGGACTTATGGCCTTTGTCAACCTTATCCTTACCTTTGGCGGTGGAGGACGAAAGGTGATAAAATAAAGACACAAAAAGGGGGGAGTACCGAGTGGAATTAACGGCTGATGTGCTCAAGATCCGAGAACCAGAAAGGGTTTGCAAGAAAATCGAAGCATTTATAGGGAGCAAAGTCGACGAGCTGCATAGAGATGGCGTTATACTCGGACTAAGTGGGGGGTTGGATTCTACTGTAGTAGCATATCTTTGCGCTAGAAGTGTTGGACCTGACAAAGTTCTAGCTTTATACATGCCAGATAAAGACAGCGAAAAAAGGAGCGGTGAAGATGCAAAGAGAGTCGCAGATGAATTGGGAATAAGATTTGAAGTTATCGATTTGACCCCAATTCTAGAAAAATTCGACATTTATGGGCTTCTGCCGACAAGAATCTTGGGTAGTAAAAGCCTAGCAGGATGGTTTTTCAGTTCCTATTACAAGGTCACAAGGGCACTAGGCAAAGATGCATTTGAGGATAGTCTGATGGGAACTAGTAACAAGTTTGCCGGGAGGGGGATTGCCTATTTAAAAACTAAACATAGGGTGAGAATGGTAATATTGTATTGTCGTGCCGAGATCGAAAACCTCTTAGTGGGGGGGGCAGCTAACAAAAGTGAACATCTAACCGGATTGTTTGCTCAGTATGGCTGTGATCATGTAGCTGATATTATGCCATTGCAGGGTTTGTATAAAACCCAGGTTAGGGAACTGGCAAGTTTTGTTAAACTCCCTCAAGAAATCATTGATAAACCCCCTATTCCCGATTTACTACCAGGCTTCAAAGACGAAGACTTTTTTGGGCCCTATCAAACTCTTGATCTAATACTTTTTGGCTTGGAAAACGGATTACCTGTCGGAGAGATAGCCTATCAACTTAGTATTGAACTAAGAGAGGTCGAACGCATTCGCCGTTATGTAGCGAAATCAGCCTGTCTAAGAGACTGGCCATATAGACCAGATTTAACATCGTAAGAAACAAGTTTCATTTGACCCCTGCTTTTTTCGATTAGTCTTCTCAAAAACTAAACTGCCGAGTATGAACAAGAATTATGAACATCTTAGAGGGTCTTAACTCCGCGCAACGCCAGGCTGTGGAGGCTCCCGAGGGGCCTATATTAGTGGTGGCTGGGCCGGGCAGCGGCAAGACCCGAGTGCTTACCCATCGGGTGGCTTACTTGGTCAGGGAGCGAGGCGTAAAACCTTACCACCTCTTGGCCGTTACCTTTACCAATAAAGCGGCCCGAGAGATGAAAGAGCGTCTCTTCCAACTCCTGGGCTCTGGGCTTCGGGAGATAACGATAGGCACTTTCCACGCCACCTGTGTCCGCATCCTCCGCCGGGAGAGTGAACGGGCAGGGGTAGAGAGGAGTTTTGTCATCTATGACGAAAACGACCAGACTAATTTAGTAGCCGAAGCGGTAGATGAATTGGGACTCGATAAAAAGGCCTATCGCCCCAGAGCATTTCTGGCTGCCATCTCCCACGCCAAGTGCGAACTGATTCCCCCTTCCGCTTTCCCCACCCCCACCTACTGGCATGAGATAGCAGGGAGAGTCTACCACCGTTACCAGGAACTCTTGGCCACAAACAAGGCTCTAGATTTTGATGACCTTCTCACCAAGACCGTGGATCTTTTTCGAAACGAGAAAGACGTTCTGGATAAGTACCGAAGGCGCTACCAGCATGTCCTGGTGGACGAATTCCAGGATACGAATATGGCTCAATATGAACTAGTGAAACTATTGACCTTGGAACACCGGAACCTCTTTGTAGTAGGGGATGAGGACCAGAGCATCTACACCTGGCGGGGGGCTGATTTCCGCAACGTCCACCGTTTTCGGAAGGACTTCCCAGAGGCCTCGGTCATCCTCTTGGAGCAGAACTACCGCTCCACCCAGAACATCTTAGACGCCGCCCACTCGGTCATCTCCAAAAATGAAGCGCGGGTGGAGAAGAGGCTCTGGACGGAGAAAGAGTGTGGTCTCCCCCTCACCATCATCGAGGCCTACGACGAGGAAGAGGAGGCCCAATATGTCCTGGGCGAGATACAACGCCTGGAAGCACGGGGGGTATGCGATCTCGGTGACTGCGCGGTTATGTATCGTACCAATGCCCAATCTCGGGCCCTAGAGGACGCCTTCGTGCGGGCTGGCGTGCCCTACCGTCTGGTGGGGGCCACCAGGTTCTACGAGCGACGGGAGGTGAAGGATATCATCGCCTACCTGCGCCTCGTCCATAACCCTTATGACGCTCTTAGCCTGTTGCGGATCATCAATGTGCCCCGTAGGGCTATAGGGAAAAAGACGCTAAAGCAACTTATGGAGTGGGTTAACCGATTGGGGATCTCTATATACACCGCCCTAGGTCGACTGTCCGTTCAGGAAGCAGAGGAGACACCCTTTCACCCTCGTAGTAAGCGCATCCTCTCCGAGTTCGCCAATCTCCTGGAGGAACTAATCGATGCCGGGCAAAGGTTGGATCTCCTTGAACTTTTTGATCTCGTTTTGGAGAGGACAGGATACGCCGAGTATATAAGGGATGGTACGGAGCAGGGCGAGGAGCGATGGAATAACGTGATGGAGTTGCGGACTGTAGCCAGCGAGTACGCCGATCTCGCTACCCAGGTGGGGTTGACGACCTTCTTGGAAGAGGTAGCTCTGGTCTCCGATGTAGACAATTATGACGAGCGGGCTAACGCTCCCACTTTCCTCACCCTCCACATGGCCAAAGGGCTGGAGTTCCCGGTGGTCTTCATCGTGGGCTTGGAAGAGAGGGTCCTCCCTCACAGCCGCTCCTTCGATGATCGGGAAGCGATGGAGGAAGAACGTCGCCTCTGTTACGTGGGGATTACCCGGGCCAAGGAACGGCTTTACCTGATCCACACCTTCCGCCGCACCCTGCGAGGCCTCTCCCAAGTGAATACCCCCTCCCGCTTCCTCCTCGATATCCCCCAAAAGTTGGTGAGGGGAAGCACCGGATATGAGCGCACGACTCGGCTCCCGAGGGGTCCCGCGACTGTGGAAGTGCACCAGTTCAACCCCGGCGACAAGGTCCGCCACCCTCAATTCGGAGAGGGGGTAGTCGTCTCCAGTAAGTTGGTAGGAGACGATGAGGAAGTGGTAGTGGCCTTCGTAGGGATGAAGCCCAAAAGGCTTCTGGTCAGCTTCGCCCAAATGGAGAAACTACTCCCCACCAGGGGCTAGAGACAAGGCGAGAGCCAGAGCCAGATCGCGGAGCCTCTGGCTACTGGCGAGATCCTCCCCCTGCCTCTCCAAGAGGGTTAAGATAATATCCCGTATCTCCTCATCGTTAAAATCTTGCAGCCGCTCGCTGGCCAGTGGTACGTCCCCATTAAGGCCAAAGGAGTCGGCCACCAACGAGATATAGGCCTCCTGGTGACTCCGCCGAAGGTCGGGAGGATCGGTGTCATAGTACTCCACCGGCCATAGAACCCACCCTATAATTAACCAGCCCAAGAGCAGCCCTAGGCCGAATATAAAAGCCCCTTTGAGCCAGGAGATCTGGCTTAAGGAGAGAAGATAGGCGACCGGCTTCCTTTCCTGGAAGTAATGGGGCAGCCAGTTGGGACCCAGCATCGCTCCTTGTAGGAAGATGAAAGCGCCCAGAGCCACCAAGATGTCGCCAGGGCTGAAGACACTGGCCGAAGGCAAGGGGTACCCCAAGACGATAGTATCCCCCAGAAACCGAAATTTGGTTCCCTCATCCATAAGAGCCACATGTCTATGGCGGCCCGTAGTCTGAAGAGCGTCCATCACATCGAAGAGCCCCGCCCGGTGTGCAGCCTCGACGGAGATGGGCATGAGGCCGCCGTTGGCCGCTATCACCAGGAAGTTAAGAAAGAGCCCTAAACCGAGGAGCCTGATCCCCGGAAGATCCCGATTAAGGGCCACAGCCGGGAGAAGGAGAGCCAAGGAGGCTAGGTAGAAGTAGCCCATCCAAGGCTCCCAGCGAGCCCCAAAAGGGGAGAATACGAACAACTGCAAGGCGAGTCCTACGATTATAAGATAGGCGTGGCGGATATGGAGTTGGCCGAGCCGTAGAAGACTCCCTCCTCTGAGAAGGGCGACTATCAGAGAAACGATGATGAAAAAACTCATCTTTTGCCCGCTTCGGAGGAAGCCTCTTCCAACTGAGACTGAGCACTGTCGGGCATATATCTTCTTTCTTTTTCCTTCCTAGCCAAAGCGGTGAGAAAAGCGTCCACCACCTGAGGGGCGAACTGGGTCCCGCTGGCCGCCTTCAAGCGGGCTATGGCTGTCTCCTTCGACATAGCGCTCCTGTAAGGGCGATCTGAAGTCATCGCGTCATAGGCATCGGCTACGGCCAGGATCCTGGCCCCCAGAGGTATCTCTTCGCCTTTCTTGCCGTTAGGGTAGCCGCTGCCGTCAAAATGCTCATGATGATGACGCACGATGTCGCGACCCGCGCCGAAAGCGGGGAAATACCCCACCAGAGACTCCCCGATAGAGGGGTGCCGCTGGAATTCCCTCCGCTCCTCGTCGGAAAGGGGGCCCGGCTTGTATAGCATCACATTGTCCATCCCTATCTTTCCTAGGTCGTGTAGCCGGGCGGAGGTGACGATCAGTTCGACCTCATCATAGGGGAGCCTCATCTGGCGGGCGGTCATCTCCGCATACTCAGCCACTCTTTGGGAGTGCTGGTAGGTGCTAGAGTCCCTGGCATCGATGGTGTCCGCTAGGGCTATGAGCGCCTGTCTGGTCTGCTCCAGCGACTCGCGGACCAAGGCCATGGAGCGACGCACAGTGAGAAGGGGAAGCAGAGCCAAAGCGATGCTCCAAGGGGCCGCTGTCCAGAGCAAGGCCAAAATAGCACCCAAGGGGATCATAGTGAGGTTGTGCCATGCTGTATCGCGGAAGGTGATCCGCCAAACCGTTAACACGGGGAAGCCTTGATCCAGGGCTATAACTACCGAGACCAATAGATGGTTCGCCGTGTAGTAAGACAAGCCGGCAACTATTAAGGCCACGATGTCACGAAGAGAATCGAAAGGTGTCGGCGTGTTATCAGCCAGAAAGGCGTAAGCGATGCTTACTACGCTCATAGTGATGACCAATTGGGAGACGTTAAAAGGCACCCTATTCCAAGGGTGCTTGAGGACGACTATCCTGTAACCGATTTCCCCCGCTAATGTCCCTAGAAAGGCGACCCAAATAGCAACGGCCGGCCCAAAGAGAAGCGCGGAGGCGAAAAGTATGGCTGCGGAAACCGAGACCTCTCCCAACTCGCCCGGCATCGCAATGGGGAAGAGGTCCGCCAAGGCTACCATCAGCACAAATATGGCTATCGTTCCCCAGCCGATAAGGGTGGCTGGCAAGCCAGAGATGGACCAGACGGCCAAGGCACCGGCGGTCAAGACCAAGGTTAGAATATAGGCGTCCCTAGCCAAAGGCCGCAATTCCTAACCCCTCCCGTCCAATGACAAGGCAAGGAGCCTCACCTGAGGCTCCTCTCCCTCACTCCTGATCTCGTCGTGTGACTCCCCGAGGGCCAACGCGGAGCCACTATCTAGCCGGTGGAGGATGTCCGCCGTGAACCTCTAACGCCACTTGGCGCTGGCGCCGCTGGCGAGCGCGAGAGCGGCGATAGTAACTAGCACATACAGCGCTCTCAGGTAGACGGTGCGCCATTTCATGTTGGGGAATCTCCTTTCGCTCATTTTGGGCCCCTAAAGAACCCAAGTTGGATTCCCCTTCTCTCCGCTTCAGACTTTCGCCTGTGCCTCCCTAGGAGAGGCTGGGCCACCCAGACACACCTCTCACCGGCCTAGTACATTCTACCATATCCTGAAGAGGATGTCAATGCCCTGTAGAAGAGGGTCGCGTCACGTTTAGTCGGGATTTTCCAGAAGTATCTCTTTTAAGGAGTGCTCACCTCTTCCCTTTCCTCAGCTCATAACCTCGCAAAGCCAGTCCTGGCCTCGCTTCCTCGCATTCTCCTTCACCATCCACAACCAGTTAAAGTTCTCCGCCCCACTATCTGTCTTGAAGCCATCCATGGACTTAGTTCTTCTCCTATACTCCCTTATCGCT
>Ga0209121_10003724_pt1 | contig 14573 bp, 9 predicted proteins | sample Cruoilmetagenom3_FD_187292 | JGI IMG/M metagenome (GOLD analysis project Ga0209121, IMG submission 187292) | Oil polluted marine microbial communities from Coal Oil Point, Santa Barbara, California, USA - Sample 3 (SPAdes) (version 2) | ecosystem: Environmental > Aquatic > Marine > Oil seeps ...
CAGCGTTTCGCAAAACAGCGGCGCCAGGTTATCGCGCAGGTGCGGGCTGTTGAGGTGGGTTTCGATGGTCGAGAGCAAATCAAGCATATTCATTCCCTTCTATCCGCCAATCCACACTAATCCACGCTAATCTTTCCCTTCCCCCTTCTATCCGCTAATCCACACTAATCCACGCTAATCTTTTCCTTCCCCCTTCTATCCGCTAATCCACACTAATCCACGCTAATCTTTCCCTTCCCCCTTCTATCCACTAATCCACACTAATCCTTGTCTTATAATTCGCGTCCATTCGTGCAGATTAGCGGATTACCTCTGCGTCAGCACCATCCGCTTCCACTCCAGTCCACCCGCAGAGCCAAAGTTAATGAGAACACCGACTTGCATGCCTGTCGCTTTCAAGTAATTTAGCAGTTGAGCCTCCTCACGAGAGGTCAAGCGGCTCAAGGCTTTGATTTCGACAATGATCTTGCCAAAGACAACAAAATCAGCGATGTAGGCCTTTTTCAGATAACTCCCTTTGTAAGAAATGCGCAATTCCTTCTGCGGTTCAGAAGGAACGCGGCGCTCTGTGAACTCTATTCCAAGGGCCTCCTGATACACAGGTTCGAGAAAGCCTGGTCCCAATACATTGTAGACCTCCATAGCCGCACCAACCAAGGCATATACCTCATCCTTATAAAGCAATTTGACCATGTGATTATTCCTTGGACATCCGCTAATCTACGCAAATCTTCGCTAATCTTATTTCACTCGCGTCCATTCGTGTTCATTCGCGCTATTCGTGGATATTAGCCCCATCGAGCAGACAATGATCGGCTCCGGCGTCGGCAGCTCCTCGGTGACTCTGACCAGCCGCTCGTCGGCGTAGAGATTGACCGCCATCTCGGCCAGGCCCGGGTCGGTGATGCCCAGCCGCAACTGGCGGCCTAGTGCCTTGCGGGCCCGCTCAGTGAGCGGAAAGCGGAAGAGGGCATCGAAGGCCTTGTCCAGGTCGGACGTATCGCGGCAGGTCTGCCTGAGCGCCTCACGGTATACTTTCAGTCTTTCATATACCTTGCGGCGGGTGCTGCGCAGCGAACCGAGTTGCCCGCCCAGGTTGCTCAATTCGCCCACCGCTTGTTCGACGGCCTGGGCAGTCAGATCGTGGTGATCGGGACGGCGAGGCAAGGCGGGCGTCTCGGGGGCACAGGCGGCGGTGCGCAGGATGGCCGTCATCGTCTGCGAGACAACGTCCCCGGCCTCGTCCACGCGCACCAGCGCATCGGCCCCGTCGGGGAAGCGCAGGTAGACCAGCACGCCAGGAGGATCTGCCTCCCCTATCTCCCCCCCGGCAGGGGGGACAGCCCTCCCTTCCTCCCCCCCGCTGGGGGGGACAGAGGGGGGGCGGTATGAACGAGTAGCATAGACCACAGGCGGCAGGCGCTCGGCCTGGCGGCGGGCCTCTTCAGGCGCGCTGTTCCATACCTGCAAGGCCACGCTGGTCAGGTCCACGTCTTCGTCCTCGTCCTCGTCGAGCACGCCTGCCTTTTCGGTGTACAGGTCGCGCAACTTCTCGGCCGCCTCCTCGCCGAAAAACGATTCGTCGGTGCCGATGACCTCCTGGTTCTCCTGCAAGCGTTGGCTGAGCCGGGCGCGCAGGCGGATAATGTGCTCCACGCCCTCGGCAGGTTCGAACAAGTAGACCAGGATCGTGTCTCGTCGCTGGCCGATACGATCCACGCGGCCCGCCCGCTGGATCAGGCGGATGATGGCCCACGGCAGGTCGTAGTTGACGACGATGGCACAGTCTTGCAGATTTTGTCCCTCGGCCAGCACATCGGTGGCGATCAGCACGCGCAGTTCTGTTTCGCCGGGTCTGAGCATGTAGTTGTTGCTGTCCGGGCTGAAGCGCCGGGCCAGAGCCGTCGGGTTGGTGGCCTGGGACGTGACGGCGGATAGTTCCGCAACGCCTCGCTGTTGGAGTTGTTCGGCCAGGTAGCGCGCCGTGTCGGCAAACTGGGTAAAGACCAGCACTTTCTCGTGTGGGTACTTTTCGGTCAGCATACGATAGAGGGCGTCCAGTTTGGCGTCGCGCTGGGGGTCCCAGGGGCCAGCCGTGGCAACGAGCCCCAGCAGGGCTTTGGCATCGGCCAGCAAATCCTCTCGCAGACCATCGCCCTTGAAAAAGAAGCGGGGACTCAACCACTGGAAGCGAGTCCGATATCGTGTCCGGTAGGCTTCGTAGACCTGTGCCGCGCGGGCACGGTAAGCGTCGAGACTGTCACCCGCAACGCTGGCAGCATCACCACCCACCGTCGCACCATCCACCAGCCCACCCTCACCTTCATCGCCGTGGCCGGTCTCTGACCGAGACACGGCCCACTCAGTTTCGGTGTCGGAGATGGCCGTATCCAGCACGGCTGCGTCCTGGGTGCCGATGGGGATAGGCAAGTCGTTTTCCAGCGCGTGCAACGTAACCAGGTTGCGCAGGACGTGGCGTCGAAGCGAGAGCAGGAAACTGCTGCCGCTGCTCTCCAGTCGCTTGAACAGGTTGGTGCGCGAGAAGCCGATCAGACGTCTGCCGGCGCGATTCAGGTTGTCCAGGATGCGCTTCTCTTCTGAACTCGCGCCCTTCTCAGCCCTGGGATGCAGGTAATTTGCCAGCCCGTAACGAGGCAAGGACAGGCTCTGGATCACGTCCACGACACTGTCGCGGTAAAGGCAAGCGTATTGATCGTTGGGATCGGTATCGTTAAGGTCGAAGGGCAGTTTGCGCGGTTGACGCAGGGGAAAGTAGAATGGTTGACCATTAAGTAGAACGTAGTAGCGCTGTTTTTCGATATCGCGTTGAGCGTAGTTATCCATGATGAAGCGACGGGTGCGACGCACCATGAAAAGCCGCATCAGGTCGCGCCAATCGTCGGGGAAGTCGCTTTGCTCGAAAGCCCGCAGTGAGCGCGGCGAAGCCTGGTAACGAGCCCTGAAGTCGGCTTCGTTGTAGCCCAACGCCCTCCACGCCTGAAAGAACTTCTCGGGGCGCAGGCCCAGGCTGCGGTTCTCATCCAGGAAGAGCCGCAATTGGTTGCCAATGTCGCTAAACTGCTTGTTATAGGGGGTGGCGGTGACCAACAGACAGCGGGCATCGTTGGCCTCAATGTATTCGTGGATAGCCTGGTAGCGCTTGCCCTCCCGATTGCGTAGGTTATGGCTTTCGTCAATGATAACCAACCGGTAGCGGCGCAGGTTGGGTAACTCGTCCAGGACCTTACCAATGGACAGGACACGGGCGATGAGCCCGTACTGCTCGACGTACTGCTGCCACATACTGGCCAGTCTGGGCGGGCACAGGATCAGAGTGTTGCCGCCTTCGTCTTCCTGAAAGATCTTGGCGACCGCCGTGGCCATGAGCGTCTTGCCCAGGCCCACCACGTCGCCGAGCAGTACACCGTCGCGCCGGTGCAGGTGGTGCGCGACCAGCGATACGGCGGCGGCTTGAAAGTCAAGTATCGTGCCCTGGAATTCCTTCGGGAGCCTGAACTCCCGTTCGCCCTCCCGCGCCTCCTCGGAGAGATGATAGATCATCTTCAGGTAGACCAGGTAGGGAGCGATCAGTTCCTCTCTGGCCCAACTGGTCTCGATGAGGGTCGCCAGTTCGTCGGAGATGTCGAAGGCAAAGGGGTCGTTCCAGCGGTCGTCGAACCAGCGCTGCAGTTTACGAGCGGCGTCCTGGTCCAATACATCCACGTTGAGTTCGCCTTGTCCAGATAGACCGGCCTGGGTCAGGTTACTGCTGCCCAGATAGGCGACCAGGGGGGCGATGGGGTCGGCGCGGCGAGCCAGGTAGAGCTTGGCGTGCAGCGGGTAGTGCAGAAAGAGTTTCACCCGCACCTGGCGGGCGCGAAGTTGGCGGGCCAGGTACTGCAAGGCGCGTTCGGCCTCGGCGGTCGGCACGCCGAATTCCAGTTGTTCTTTGAAACCCTCGGCTGCCTTACGTCGCAGTCGGGCGGCGGTCGGACCGTCCAGCAAAGTATCTTGGCGGACTGCTCGTTGCGCCAGGCGCATCTCCGCTTCCGGGGCGCGATGCATCCCCACCAGCACGCGCACGCAGTGGTCGTCATTGCCATCGAAGCGGGCGGCCACGATGTCGGCCAGCCGGCCCCAGCCACGCAGGTTGAAATAGCCGACGCAGCAATCGACCGATTGCGCATCCTGCAACGTGACGCGCAGAGCGTTCAGAAGGTGCTGCTCAATGTTATCGTAGATCGTGGGCATGGTGTACTTCTCCGCTTGTCAGGTACACCTGATTGTAGCCCAAACCAGGTTTGTGGTCAATCCGGCAATTCCCGTTTTGGCGTCAAGACCTGACAGGTTTCCACGAATTTCGTCACTTGAGGCCACATTTCCTAATTGTAACTGTGTTGAACAGCAAGTCTTGGGTAAAAACCTGTCAGGTCTGATCATACGCCCAGGACGCACTCAATGCAGTACTCGAACAGTTGTTGGTTGAGGGCGATAGACATTTCCCTCCTCCGCTCGTCAGGCGCACCTGATTGTAGCCCAAATCAGGCTTGCGGTCAACTCAGCATGGCAACGAGAAGAGGCGGGCGCAGCAATACAAAGCCACGCCCATCCCACAATGGCCCCACCTCCTGCCTCTTGCCTCTTGCCCCCTGCATCCCCCCTCCTGCCCCCTGTCTCCCGCCTCTTGCCATCATTCCCCCTCAGTGCTACAATACCACCACATTCAGCAACGAGCATCCAGCATCCAGTATCCAGTATCAAGTATCCAGCATCCAGTATCAAGTATCCAGCAAAGGAGTGCAAACCTAATGTCGCCTACAAACTCTAATCCGAATCACGACTTCCTCCTCCGCGCCGACCTGGAGGAAGTCGCACCGTTCGTAGCCGATCTGATCCACTGGGAGGAGGAACGACAGGCCCGCAAACTCATCCTCATCCCCTCCGAGTCTTACGCCCCCAGGGCCGTCCGCCAGGCACTGGGCTCCGTCTTCCAGAACATCTACGCCGAGGGATACCCCCCACTGCGGATGACCCGCGACCCGGAGGAGCGCCTCCGGGACGTGGCCTGGCAGTTGGCCTTCTACCGCCGCTACGCCGGCCGGCGCTTCTACAAGGGGGTGGACTACGTCCACTTCGTCGAGTGCCTGGCCCAGCGGCGGTGCGCCGAACTCTTCGCCCACGGCTCCATTCGACCCGAGCACATCCACGTCAACGTCCAGCCCCTCTCCGGCGCGGCAGCCAACCTGGCCGTCTACTGGGCCCTGATGGAGCCCGGCGATACGCTGATGGGGCTGGACCTCTTCCAGGGCGGCCACCTGACCCACGGCTCCGAGTTCAACATCTCTGGCCAGCGCTACCGGGTGGTCTCCTACGGCGTGAACCCCCGCACGGAGCGGCTGGACTACGACGCTATCCGCGACTTGGCGAGGGAACACCGCCCGAAGGTCATCGTCGCCGGGTACACCTCCTACTCCTGGGCCCCCGACTGGGATGCCTTCCGCGCCATCGCTGACGAGGTGGGAGCCTACCTGATGGCCGACATCGCCCACACCGCCGGGATGGCCGCCACCGGCTTCTACCCCAACCCGGTGGGCATCGCCCACGTGACCACCTTCACCACCCATAAGACCATCTGTGGCCCCCGGGGCGCGGTGGTGCTGACCACGGACGAGGAACTGGCCCAGGCGATTGACATGGCAGTCTTTCCTGGCGAGCAGGGTGGCCCCCACGTCAACAAGTTCGCGGCGATGGCGGTCGCTTTCAGTATCGCCCAGACCGACCAGTTCCGCCGCTTGCAGTGCCAGATCGTCGCCAATGCCCGCGCCCTGGCGGAGGGATTGACGAAGCGCGGCCTGCACCTGGCCTACGGCGGGACGGACACGCACCTCCTGCTGGTGGACCTGAAATCCATCCCTACGAATCCCTCCCCCCCGCTTCGGGGTGAGTGCTTCCCGGTGTGGGGGGAGCCCGCCGTCCGCATCCTCGACCTGGTGGGCATCGTGGCCAACAAGAACACCATCCCCGGCGACACCGAGACCTCGCTGGCGATGGGCGTCCGCATGGGCACCCCCTGGGTCACCCAGCGGGGGCTGGACGAGGCGGACATGGACACCCTTGCCGGCCTGATCCACCGCATCCTGGTGAACATCAAGCCCTTCGCCTACAACGGCCTCATCGGCACCCTGCCCCGGGGCAAGATCGAACTGGACGTACTGGAGGAGGTGCGGTGGGGAGTGGCGAAGTTGGCCGGGAAAGCGGGAATTGATTTTGAGTTCGAGCCAAGCGGTTATCCGCACTACTCAATGAACAATGAGACAATGAACAATGAAGCAATTGGGCTGCGCGTGACAGGGTGGCGGGCGCGGCAGTTTGTCCAGCAGGTCGTCACCGCCAACGTGGCCGAACTTGCTCCAGGTGAATCCATCCCCACCTACATGCTCGACCGATACGGTAAGTTGATTGACCAGGTGATGGTGGCGCGGGAGGAGCCGGACAAGTGGGGGCGGGACCGCTACCTGATCACGCCCACACCCCAGAACGCGGCCCGCGTGACCTCTTGGCTGCGGAGCCTGGCCGACGGCTACGTCCTCTTCGACAAGGAGGATGTCTTCCGCAAGGTGGAAGGGCCGGTGGTGGTGGAGGAGACAGAGGGACAAGGGGACAAGGGGACAAGGGGACAAGGGGACAAGGGGACAAGGGAACAAGGGGACAAGGAGAGCCGCATACCTGCTGCTGAATTGTTTGCTACCCACCCAGAGGCTTTTGACCTGACGAAGCCGTATTTCATCGGGCAGGCGCACCTGAAAGAGTTTGCGCCGCAGGCTGGGCGAGACACCCCCGGGACAGGGGCTACGAACAAGAAGGAGGAGTGGCGTTGGGAGGAGCCGGAGGCTCCCCCCAAGCGCACGCCACTCTACGAGGTTCACAAGCGGATGGGGGCAAAGATAGTCCCCTTCGCCGGATGGGAAATGCCAGTCTGGTATACGTCGGTGAGCGATGAGCACCGGACGGTGCGAGAGGCAGCGGGCCTATTCGACGTAGCCCACATGGGAGTCTTCGAGATCGAGGGACCCCACGCCACCGCCTTCCTGGATACGGTCCTATCCAACTACGCCGCCTGGCTGGAGGACGGCCAATCCTGCTACGGCTATTTCCTCGACCCCGATGGGAACGTCATTGACGACGTGATGATCTACCGCCGCCGGGCCGGCCTCTATCTGATGGTGGTCAACGCCTCCAACGAGGACAAGGACTGGGACTGGTTGAACGCGGTCAACGAACGGCGGGTGGTGATTGATCGAGAGCGTCCCTGGGTGCAGGTGGAAGCACCGGCCATATTGCGCAACCTGAAGCACCCGTCTTCGGGCGAACGACAGAAGCGGGACATCGCCCTGCAGGGGCCGGCGTCCCTGCCGACGCTGCAGGCGCTGACCGACGACACGGAAGTGAAGGCCGCGCTGGCGCGAGTCCGCCGCACCGACCTGATCGAGTGCGAACTGGCGGGGCTGCCGCTGGTAATAGCCCGCACCGGCTACTGCGGTGAGGAGTGGGGGTACGAGATCTTCGTCCATCCCGATGAGGTCGTCAATCTGTGGGATGCGATCCTGGAGGCAGGGAAGCCCTTCGGCGTGAAGCCCACGGGGCTGGCGGCCCGCGACTCGACGCGCACTGAGGCCGGACTGCCCCTCTACGGCCACGAACTGGCCGGGCCGTTCGACATCTCCCCCATTGAGGCGGGCTTCCCCGGCTACGTCAAGTACCACAAGCCCTTCTTCGTCGGCCGGGACGTGCTCCTGGCCCGCGAGGAGAGCCGCACGCGGGAGGTGATCCGCTTCCGGGTCAACCAAAAGGGCATGCGTCGGCCGCACACAGGCGATCCGGTGGTCAACAAGAAGGGGCAGTACATCGGCCAGATCACCAGTTGCTCGATTGACACGGAAGGCTACTTGCTGGGGCTGGCTATCGTCGCAAAGCGATACAACGTCCCCGAGACCCCCATCGCCATCTTCCCCCTGGGCGGGAAGTCCCTTGACGAAGCACTGCTGCGCGGCAAGCGGGTCGCGCTGCCGGTGGGGGCAACGGTGCTGACGAGATTCCCGGAGCGGGAGGAGGGAATAAGGATGGGAGGAGAGGACTAGCGGGTTGCAGACTCAAGATCGCAGAGAAGGCACGCGATGACCTATGAGGAATGGGATGAGCACTACACAGAAGCGACGTGATCTCACTACGGGGGTGGCGGCCTTCTTCCTCCTCATCTGGGCCCTCCTCACCCACTCCCACGTCAACTCGTGGAAAGACATCTCTCACCTGGCGACCGTCGAGGCGCTGGTGCACCACACCACCTGGGCCATTGACGACACCGCTCTGGGCAAACACACGGGCGACCGTATCTTCCTGAACGGCCACTTCTACTCCGACAAGCCCCCCATCCTCTCCCTGCTGGCCTCCGGCGTGTACGCTGTCCTCCACCAGGACTTCCACCTCTCGCTGGACCCCTGGGGGTGCGATCCTGATACCAGCCCCTGCTACTGCTTTGCCCTCCTGTGCCCTCAGCCACCCGACTGGGCCTACTACCTGCTCACCTTGACGCTGGTGGGGCTCCCCTCAGCGCTGATGCTGGCCCTGTTCTACCGGAGCACCGCCCTCCACAGTCTTCCCAACCCTCTGGCGCTGCTCCTGACGGGCGTCTTGGGGCTGGGCACGCTTGTCTTTCCCTACAGCCTGGTCTTCGCCAACCACGTCCCAGCGGCAGCCTGTCTGATGGCTGGCTTCTACGCCCTGCTCCGTTCCAGCGCCGACGGCCCTCCCACCCGCCGCTGGCTCCTGGTCTCTGGCTTCGCCACAGCGCTGGCCTTCACCCTGGACCTGGGCACCGGCCCGTTCCTGGTGTTCTTTTTGAGCGACGCCCTGCTGCGCCACCGCCGCCAGGCCTGGCCGTTCCTGCTGGGAGGGCTCTTACCCCTGGCGCTGATGGTTGGTCTGGATTGGTGGATCCTGGGCACTCCGCTTCCGCCGCAGATGCACGCCGCCGGGTTCGACTACCCCGGTTCTCCCTTCCCGACCACCGTCACCGGCACCCGTAGTGGGAGTAACGTGCCAGACTACGCTTTCCGAATGATCTTTGGTGACCACGGCCTGTTCGCCTTCAGCCCGGTGCTGCTCTGGGCCATCTTCGCGCTAGGGACACTGCTCCGTCAGCGCGGACACCGGCTGTGGGGCGAAGCGGTGGCCGTCGGGCTGGCCAGCCTGGCAATGGTGCTCTACTTCGTCCTGTTCACGGACAATTTCGGCGGGGTGGCTTACGGCCCCCGCTGGTTCACGGCGATGATGCCCTGTCTCTTCTTTTTCGCCGCCCGGCCCTCCATCTACCGCTCGCCGCCGCGCCGCCTGCTCTTCGCCGCGCTGAGTGCCCTTTCCCTCTTCTCCGCCTGGCAGGGCGCACTCGACCCCTGGGGGCAGGCACTCCCCCCACTCAGGCTGGAACCCGCCGCCTCCGCCATCGGGCGTTACGTAGAAAGCCTGTCATCCGATACTGTCGTCTACGCGACGCCGCCCCGCGTCCGCCATTTGCCCTTCTTCCCATCGCCAGCCTGGCACGACCGCGTACGCGAGTTCGACGCCGCCTCAGGCGTGCTGCCGGCCGGTGACCCCCACCAGCCGGCCGTCTATGTGCTGAAGGCGGATGATCGGGCCACAGCCGACCGACTGGAGGCAGCCTTCCCCGATGGCCAGTGGGCCCTCGTCGCTGACGGTTTCGCCGTCTACCGCGTCCCGCCTGGGGTTGACCGCGTGTGTCCCCAGCAGCCGCTCCAGGCTGAGTTCGCCGGGCAGATACAACTGCTCGGCTGCGATCCGCCGCCAGAATTCCTCCACCCCGGCGACACGCTGACGGTGCACCTACACTGGCGGGCGTTGGCCCCGATGGATCAAGGGTACACCGCTTTCGTCCACCTGCTTGGCCCTCCAAACCAGTCCACCGGTACCCCCCTGTGGGCGCAGGACGACCACCAACCCGGCCACGCCACCTATCCCACCGACCGCTGGTTCCCTGGCGAGGTCGTGCTGGATCAATTCCAGTTCTTAGTCCCCGCCGACGCGCCAGCCGGGGAGTACGTGCTGGCAACCGGCTTCTACAACCTGGCGACGCTTCAGCGACTGGTCCGCAGCGATGCCTCCGGCGACACTGCAACGCTTGCCACCATCACTGTGAGGCCATAGAGCCGTAGACTACCTTGAGGGAGGTTTGCAAATGGAAAACAAGCCCGTTGTCTTCGTCACCCGCCGCATCCCGGAGGCCGGCCTTCGGATGGTGCGGGAGACCTGTGATGCCCGCCTCTGGGAAGGAGAACTCCCACCGCCCAAGCAGGTCATCCTGCAGGAGATAACAGACTGCGAGGGACTCCTGTGCCTCCTGAGCGACCCCATTGACGCGGAGGTCATCGCCGCCGGGGAGCGACTGCGAGTCATCAGCCAGTACGCTGTGGGGGTGGACAACGTGGATCTGGAGGCGGCCACGGCGCGGGGGATCCCCGTGGGCCACACCCCCGGCGTGCTGACTGAAGCCACGGCCGACCTGACCTTCGCCCTGCTGATGGCCGCCGCCCGCCGCATCCCCGAGGGGATCGAGAACGTGCGGGCCGGGCGGTGGCGCACCTGGGAGCCGCTGGGCCTCCTGGGGGCCGATGTCTGGGGGGCAACGCTGGGGGTCGTCGGCCTGGGCCGTATCGGGACAGCCGTCGCCCGACGCGGCCGGGGCTTCGGAATGCGAGTCCTCTACCATGACCGCGCCCGCAAACCCGACCTGGAGGCGGAACTGGGCCTGGAGTACGCGGCCTTGGACGACCTGCTGGCCCAATCCGACTTCGTTAGCCTGCACATCCCCCTTACGCCCGAAACCCATCATCTCATCGCAGCACGCGAATTGGGTCTGATGAAACCCATCTCCATTCTCATCAACACATCCCGTGGCCCGGTTGTTGATGCCGATTCGCTATGCGAAGGGCTGCGTGATGGCACCATTGCCGCCGCCGCCCTCGATGTCACAGATCCGGAGCCAATCCCGCCCGACCATCCACTGCTGGCCCTGCCCAACTGCATCGTCCTGCCTCACATCGGCAGTGCCACCGTCACGGCGCGGGAGCGCATGGCAGTGATGGCAGCGGAGAACCTGCTGGCGGGGATGCGGGGGGAGCGGCTGCCTTACTGTGCCAATGTGGAGGTATACCTGTGAGCAAGAAGAGGAAAAAGGAGACCGGGAAAGAAGTCGCCGACCTGGTCGCCCGCTTTCGTGAGGGCTTCGTCGGTGGCAAGATGATGGTCGAAGAGGCTAGGTGGATCATCGAGCGGTTGCAGAGCCTTGCCGGCGATGCTGTGCCTCGCATCGCGGAGATGCTCACGTCCCCGAGCGAAGAAGAGCGCGCCACGGCGATCGTGCTACTGCGCGAACTGGACGACCCTCGCGCGGTGAGGCCACTACGGCGCATGCTGCACAAACCCAACTACAGCGATGAAGAGAAAGTCAAAGTCATCCAAGTGCTGGATGCATTGGGGTCGCCGATTGATGAGGCCACCTTCCGCCGTGCCATCTCCGACCCCGACGCGCTGATGAGGCGCTCGATGGCTCGCATGCTGGAGGTGATCGAAAACCCGGCTCAGGTGGAGACCTTCCTGGAGGTAATGGAGGAGGAGCCGCCGGAGATGCAGGAACAGTACGTGCACGACGCGCTGGCCCCTCTTGCCGACCGGCGTCTCCTGCTTATGCTGGCCGCGTTGCTCCACAGCGAGCACGACACCGTGATCGTAGCCGCTGTGGATGCCATCGAACGGCTGAAAGAACCAGCAGTCATCTCCCTCCTGGAGGAACGCGCCCAATACGACCCCTCCCGCCGGGTGCGCCACGCCGCCGAGAACGCCGCCCTGCGGCTTCGGACGCGCATCGGCGCTCCCAATGAAAAACATTCACCCCAACCCTGGATCACTCTCTCCCCACTGCCACTCGCCTACTGCCTGCTCAGCACGATGGACGGCAGTGGCGGGCAGGTGCTCCTCGTCACGCGTGAACAGCCCGACGGCGATCTGAGTCTCATTGACCTGATGTTCAATGACCATGAGGGCATCAAAGACTGCTTCAATATCGTCGTGGATGAGGAGGAACTGGATGAAATGGTGGACTCCTTCGGCAACACTGAGTTCGTGGACATTAGCCTGGAGCAGGCCCGCGCCACGATAGCCCACGCCTACCAGGTCACGCTCAATGCCCGTCGTCGTCTGCCAACTGCTTTTGTAGTCTGGCAGGGTTGGATAGAAGGAGAGGATCCACGCTCAATAGAGGAATTCCCCCTGCCCTTCCTTGATCCGCCCCAACAAGCGGAACTGTTGGCAGAGTGTGCGGAACTTCTGACGCTGGACGAATTTGACTACTGGTTCTTCAATCCCGACGAGGTCGAACCCTTCGTCCCTCGCTATCGCGAACTGTTTCGCCTGGGCCAGGCGGAGCGAGGCGAAGCCCCTTTCGAAGCCCTGCTTGACCAGGCCATCAAGGCCGTGGTGGATGACCGGTATCGCCGTCTTCTGCCCGACCGGCTGCGCCGTCAGGCCTGGCTGCTGGCGCAGGTCTACGAGGACGAAGAGGGGGCTTTGTGGGCACTGGCCGCTGCCGCTGCACTCGAAAAGGACGTGCTCGTCGAACATCCCCTGCTGCGGGACATGATGGACCGCAGCCTCCTCAACGCCATCGGGCGATACCCGATAGCGTGATCAGAGCGTAAGCGACCAGCATCGCCACGAATCCCCCAGCGTCGAAGGCAACAAAGCGGTACCCGGTCGCTGCAAGTGCTGTGTGCCCCGGCGGCAGCGTCAGCAGCATCCACGTCTCGCCCGTCAACCCGATAGCCTGCTGCACGATGACGATCAAGAACAGCCAACGGTAGCGCCAGGGGCGCCAGATCGCCAACGGGTAAGTCACGTTCCACATCAGGAAGAGGATGCCCATTCCGCGGACGAGCGTCCGTCCTGGTACCCCGCTCACCTCGAAGCCGGGGGCGTAGGCCTCCGGCCTGGCGACAAAGGCCAGTGCGCAACTGACATTGAAAAAGAACACCACAGCCAGCACCAGCCGGGCCAGCCAGAGAGTAGCGCAGCGGTAGTTCATCCAGTCACCTCCGGTGCCAATCGCGTTCCAGCCACGCATCAGCATCACGTTTGACGTTTGACGTTTGACGCTTGACGCTTGACATTTGACGCTTGACGTTTGACGCTTGACATTTGACGCTTGACGCTTGACATTTGACATTTGACATTTGACATTTGACGCTTGACGTTTGACGCTTGACGTTTGACGTTTCACGTTTCACGTTTGACGCTTGACGTTTGACGCTTGACGTTTGACGCTTGACATTTCACGTTTCACGGAAGTATATCACCCTTGCCCGACTTGCCCAAACCGGGACTCTGTTGTACTATCGCCTTCATCAGAAAACAAAGGAGGACACCGATGGGAAAAGTCTATCGTCACAAGCCCGGCGCACCTGACGAGTATCTGGGCCGGGTCGAGCCCGACAGCGGCAAAGTCTACCGCCACCGCCACGGCCCGGATGAGTACCTGGGCCGCGTGGAGCTGGATAGTGGCAAGGTCTACCGCCACCGCCACGGCCCCGACGAGTACCTGGGCCAGGTACACCTGGACAATGGCAAGGTGTACAGCCACCGTCACGGCCCTGATCAGTACGTGGCGGAGGTTAAGCCAAACGGCCGCGTTTACCGCCACAAGCGCGGCGCTCCAGATGACTACCTGGGCAAAATCGAGAATATGCACTCGCTGGCTGAGGGCGGTGCGGCGTTCTTCCTGCTCCTGCGGCCCGTCGTCGAAGGAGCCGAGGTCGAGGCAGGGGATTGATGCCCATCATCGCCGATTTTCAGCCCTCGCTTGAAGTGGCACATGTCCTGCAAGGGCAGGGTGTTGACCCGACCCGCGCCCGCTCCGACGTCGTCAGGGTAGCGCGAGAGGTGCTGGACGAGGCACATGCGCTGCTCGCCCCTGTCGCGCTGTACACCACTCTGCCGGTGCGCGACTTTCGGCACCAGCAGGCGACTCTGGAGAATGGGGCGGTCTTCACAGGGCCGCTGGTGGCGCGTGCGCTGGCGGGGGCAACAGAGATTAGCCTCGCTGTGTGCACCATTGGACCGGCGCTGGAGGAACAGGTGGCTGCCCTCTTTGCTACTGGCGACCCCGTGCGGGCAATGGCATTGGATGGGGCCGGCGTCGCCGCTCTCGGGGAGGTCTCTGGGATGGTCGTCGCCCAGATACGCGGTGAGGCCTCGGCGCGTGGATTGGGCACGGGTATGCGTGCCAGTCCAGGCCAGGAAGGCTGGCCGATTGAGCAGCAGCGGGTGCTTTTCGGCCTGGTCACGGCTGACGAGATCGGCGTCCGGCTGACCGAGAATTGCCTCATGCTGCCGCGCAAGTCTGTCTCCTTCGTGATTGGTTTGGGGCCGGATATGCGGCCCGACGCGGTTGCTTGTGACTTCTGCTCCAAACGCGAGCGTTGCCGCTGGCGTGTGCGATAGCGAATGGC